>Ga0265309_10000681_pt1 | contig 13935 bp, 9 predicted proteins | sample Helome_FD_192492 | JGI IMG/M metagenome (GOLD analysis project Ga0265309, IMG submission 192492) | Marine sediment microbial communities from subtidal zone of North Sea - Hel_20160524 (Illumina Assembly) | ecosystem: Environmental > Aquatic > Marine > Subtidal zone > Sediment ...
CTGGACAACCTGATCCTGCTGCTGTTCGACACCGTGCGGTCCTTCCCCACGGTCATGTTCGCGCTGGCGGTGGTCGCCCTGGTCGGCCCCAGCCTGGAGACCGTGGTCCTGGTGATCATGGCAACCTCGGCCCCGACCTATGGCCGTGTGTCGCGGACCCAGACACTGCAGCTCAAGAACAGCGAGTTCCTCTTGGCCGAACGGGCCATGGGCGCCTCGACGCCGCGCATCCTGCTGGTCCATCTGCTGCCCAACGTGCTGGGTCCCCTGGCGGTGCTGGCGGCAATGGACATACCGACCGTGGTCGGGCTGGAGGCGGGACTGTCGTTCCTGGGCATGGGGGTCAGGCCGCCGACCCCGTCCTGGGGTTCGCTGCTCAACGACGGCTATACGCTGATCCGCAACACGCCCTGGCTGATCATCGCCGGCGGCATACCGCTGATCCTCACCACGATCGGCTTCACCTTCCTGGGCGAGACCCTGCGCGACGTCATCGATCCCAAGCTGCGGGCCCGAAAGGGCGAGCGGTGATGGCCGGGCCCCTGCTGGATATTCGCGACCTTTCGGTCCACTACAAGACGCCGCGCGGCAACCTGAAGGCGCTGCGCCAGGTCAATCTCGAGATTCCGGCGGGCAAGATCGTCGGTGTGGTCGGCGAGTCGGGCTGCGGCAAGTCGACGCTGATTTCGGCCATCCTGCGCCTGATGTCGCCCAACGCCCAGGTCGCCGAGGGCCGGATTGGATTCAAGCACGAGGACCTGCTGGCCGTTTCCGAGGAGCGGATGCGCGCGCTGCGCGGCAAGGAGATCTCCATCGTCTTCCAGGACCCCATGCAGGCCCACAACCCGGTGTTGACCATCGGCCGGCAGATGGCGGACATCCAATATCGGGACGGCACATCGGCGGCCGAAAAGCGGCGCCACGCCGCCGCCATGCTGGGCGAAGTCGGCATTCCCGACCCCGAGTTGCGGCTCGACCAGTATCCCCACGAGTTCTCCGGCGGGATGCGCCAGCGGATCGCCATCGCGATGGCCCTGATGGCCAAGCCCGCCCTGCTGATCGCGGACGAGCCCACCACCGCGCTCGACGCGACGCTCGAGGTCCAGGTCATCCACAAGCTGAAGGCGCTGCAGGCCGACTACGGCTGCTCGATCCTCTTCATTTCCCACCACCTCGGCGTGATCGCCGAACTCTGCGACGAAGTCGTCGTGATGTATGCCGGTGAAGTGGTCGAGCAGGGCAGCGTCCGCGCAGTGTTCCACGCGCCGCAGCATCCCTACACGCGCCGGCTTCTGGAATGCGACCCCGGCCGGATCAAGCAGCGTACGCGAACGCTGCCGACTATCCCGGGCGAAGTGCCCGATCTGGCCGCCCTGCCTCAGGGCTGCGTCTTCCGGGATCGCTGCCATGACGCGATCGACCGCTGCGCCTCGGAGCATCCGGCCTGGCGCGTGCTGAGCGACGGTCATCACGCCGCCTGTCATATCGCCGGGCAAGGCGGAGACAGGGAGCCATGACCGATCTTCTGGAAGTCGATGACGTCAAGGTACGCTTTTCGGTCGGCGGCGGCTTCCTCACATCGCTGGGCCTCGGCGCCGCGCCGTCGATCGAAGCGGTGGCGGGCGTCAGCCTGCGGGTGAAGCAGGGCGAGACCTATGCCATCGTCGGCGAAAGCGGATCGGGCAAGACCACGCTGGCGCGCGCCGTGGCCGGGTTGCTGACCGCCCAGGAAGGCTCGATCCGGTTCCAGGGCGAAGAGCTGCGCGGCCTGCCGGAGAGCCAGTTCCGGCCGCATCGGCGCCACATGGCGATGATGTTCCAGGATCCGGTCGGCAGCCTCAGCCCCCGGTTGTCCATCAAGTACCTGATCACGGAGCCCTACCGGATTCACGGCCTCACGGACCGTGACCTCGACGCCGAGGCGCGGCGGTTGCTCGAAATGGTCGGCCTGCCGGGCGAGTTCGCCCAGCGCTATCCCTATCAGCTTTCCGGTGGCCAGGCGCGCAGGGTCGGCGTGGCCCGCGCGCTTGCCCTCGAGCCGAAGCTGGTTCTGGCCGACGAGCCGACCGCCGGCCTCGACGTCTCGGTCCAGGGCGAGTTGCTGAACCTGCTGTCCGATCTGCGCGATCGGCTCGGCGTGGCCATGATGGTGATCACCCACAACCTCAACGTGGTGCGCCACATCGCCGACCGGGTCGGCATCATGTATCTCGGCCGGCTGGTCGAGGAAGGACCGACGGAAACCGTCTTCGCCAACCCCAAGCATCCCTATACGCTCGCGCTGCTGGCCGCCAATCCGGAGCCGGACCCCGACGCGGTGCTCGACCGCATCGAGCTGAAGGGCGAGCCGCCGAGCCTGCTCAACCGCCCCGCGGCTTGCGAGTTCCACAACCGCTGTCCCTTCGTTCGGGACAACTGCGCCGTCGATACGCCCGGCTGGCAGGCGGTGGAACCGGACCACCACCACCGCTGCCACTGGCCGCGTTCCTAGGGCAATCGATCCACTAGCATCGGTTGACGTTCGCTGCCAGGCCAGCCCTCTTATTGGCAACACTAAGCCTTTTCTGCTATAAGGCCGATCATCCAATAAGGCTAATCCAGAGCAACGTGGGTATCTCGATCACGCTCCGCCCAAAATAACGATGCAACACAGTATGGTGCACCTAGACGGATCTGCCGGCGCGATGCCGCAGGAAATCGAACCGGGGTTCGCTACCGCGGAGCGTGCATGCCAGGTCCATGCGGAACAGGTACGCCTGCTCTTCCGATCGCCGCTCCCGCAAATCGCCAACATCGTCAACGCGGTCATCGTCAGCCTGGTCTTGTGGCAGGTTTTTCCCCAGCCGGCGCTGATTGCCTGGACCGGCCTCATGGCCGCGGTCAATCTGGTGCGCCTGTACTATTGGCGTCGATACAGGGCCCTACAGCCGGTAGCGGAGCAGGCACCGCATTGGGGGCGTCTCCACACCGTCTTCGCGGCCCTGTCCGGGGGCCTCTGGGGTGCGGCCGCGGCGGCGGTCGTGTTCGGTGCCGATTCGATCGTCTACCACGTGTTCCTGGCTTTCGTGATCGGCGGCATGGGGGCCGGCGCGGTGGCGGCCAATGCGGCCCACCTTCCCGCGCTGCTGGCTTTCCTGGTGCTGTCCAGCCTCCCCTTGGCCTTGGCCCTGCTGGCCCGCGGCGAGCCGGTCTACCTGGCCATGGGGGCGATGGTATGCCTGTTCGTCGGGCTGCTCACGATTATCGCGCGTTCCTTCAACGCATCCCTTCTCACCACCTTGAGATTGCAGGTCGACAACGCGGGCCTGATCCAAAACCTCGCGCGCGCTCGCGATGCGCTGGAGCTGCGCGTGGCGGATCGAACCGCCCAGCTCAGCGCGGAGATCGCCGAACACGACAAGACCACCGCGAACCTTCGCAAAAGCGAGGAGGAGCTGCGTCTGGTCACCGACAACGTGCCGGTGTTGATCTGCTATGTGGACAAGGACCGGCGTTACAGCTTTGCCAACAAGGTCCACGAGCGGTGGTTCAACCGTCCGCTGTCCGACATCCTGGGCAAGCACGTCAAAGAGGTCCTCGACGACGACGCGTACGAACAGCTGCTGCCCCATATCGACAAGGCCTTGCAGGGCGAGAGTCAAAGCCTCGAAGTCACCACCCACGCGCCCGACGGCGCCCCGCACCAGTTCCGCGTGAACTTCATTTCCCATATCGGCGAGGGCGGGACCGTCCAGGGATTCTTCGCCCTGGTCCGGAACATCACCAGGTACAAGAACGCCGAGGACGCGCTCAGGGAAAGCGAGGAACGCTATCGCCGGCTGGTGGAACTTTCGCCAACCGGAATTTTCGTCAACCACAATGGGCGGATCGTTTTCGCCAACCCGACCGCGGTCGGCCTCTTGGGCGCCGCTTCGGCCGAGGAGCTGATCGGTTTGCCCGTGATCGACTTCATCCATCCCGACTTTCAGGACGCCGTGAAGGAACGGATCGGCAGCATAGCCACGGGCGCCGCGACCTTGCCGCCAATGGAGCAGGTCTACGTCGGCATGGACGGGCGCATCCTCGACGTGGAAGCAACCGGCACGCCGATCTCCTATCAGGGCCATAGGGCAGTGTTGAGCGTGTTCCACGACATCAGCGAGCGCAAGCGCGCGGAGCAGGCCTTGAAGTCGAGCGAGGAGCGGCTGAGGCTGGCAACGCGGATGGCGAAACTGGGCCATTGGGTATGGGACGGGATCGAGGACAAATGCATCTACTGCTCCGACGAGAATGCCCGTATACGCGGCACCACAGTAGAGGATTACATGGCGCGCGGCTCCGCCCTCGACGAGGATTTTCCCTTCACCCATCCCGACGACCGGGAGAAATGCAGGACTGCTTACAAGGCATTATGGAACGGCGAAAATCTGGAAGTTGAGTACCGGGTGATCACACCCGCCGGTGAGACCCGCCATATCCGGGAAGTCGCCGAACCGGTTCTCGACGAGACCGGCCGGGTCATACAAAAGCACGGAACGGCCCTGGACATAACCGATCGCAAGCTCGCCGAAGAACAGCTCCGCCAGGCCCTGAAGATGGAGGCGGTCGGCCAGTTGACCGGTGGTATCGCCCACGACTTCAATAACCTGTTGGCCATAATCCTGGGCAATCTCGAGCTTTTGCAGAGCGGCGCGGCACACCGCCGCAAGCCGCAGGATTTGATCGACGGGGCGGTTCGCGCGGCCGAGCGCGGGGCGGAACTGACGCACCGCCTGCAGGCCTTCTCGCGCCGGCAGGCCCTGGCGCCCGCGGTCACCGACCTCAACGCGCTGGTGGCGGACATGATCGGCCTGTTGGCGCCGACCCTGGGCGGAACGATCGAGATCGAGACGGCGCTGGACGAGCGGCTGTGGCCCGCGCTCTTGGACCCTGGAGAGATGGAGACCGCGCTGCTCAATCTCGCGCTGAATTCCCGGCAAGCCATGCCGGCGGGCGGCAAATTGACCATCGGCACGGCGAACCTGGAACTCGCCGAGGAGACGGCGAACCGCCATCAGGTCGAGCCGGGGCCATACGTCATGCTTTCGATCACCGACAGCGGCATCGGAATTCCGCCCGACATACTCGAGCATGTCTGCGAACCCTTCTTCACGACCAAGGACGTGGGCCAGGGCAGCGGGCTCGGGCTCAGCATGGTCTACGGCTTCGCCCGGCAGTCCGGCGGCTATATGGAAATCGACAGCAAGGTCGGCGAAGGGACGACGGTAAGGCTTTACGTCCCCAAGGCCGTGACCGAACTGACGAAACCTCTTGGGGAGCCCACCGCCGCGGACAGTCCGGCCGCCGCCAGGACCGGCGAGCTGGTTCTGCTGGTGGAAGACGAGCCGGGGGTTCGGGACATCGCGTTCAAAATGTTGTCCGGCTTGGGTTATCGGGTGCTGACGGCGGAGGACGGTGGATCGGCGCTGACGATTCTGGATCGGACACCCGGGATCGACCTTATGTTTACCGACCTGATGCTGCCCCACGGCATGAGCGGTGTGGCGCTGGCCCAACGGGCGATGGTCCGATATCCCAGCCTGAAGGTTCTCTACACAACGGGTCACGCCCAGGAAGCCATACTCCAAGAGAACATCCTGGACCAAGACGTGAAGATCCTTCGCAAGCCCTATCGCAGGGCCGCCCTGGCGCAGCAGATAAGGCGAACACTCGATGAGCCGGCCGGGCTGATACCGGAGGCCATTGAATGACCTACGCTATTGACCCGGGACGGCGACGACCGCGATGGTATCGCCGCTCTGGACCAGGCCGGGGAAGTGGCGGCCGGCGAGAATACCGCCGCGCTTGGCGTGGTAGTCGACGGGCGTTTGGCCGCTGCGCTCCACATCGTGGATACGAACCAGCAAGTCACCCTTCTTGACCTCGCCGCCGATATCGACGCAGGGCTCGACCAGGCCGCTGTGTTCGCTCGAAACGAAACAGTCGCCATCGGGCATGTCGAGCATCACGGAGGGCCGCCGTTCCGGCTCGCCCTGCAGGATCCCGGCGTGGATCAGCAGGTTGCGCACCCCACGCTTGGCGATGGCGCAGGTCTCCGCCCGGGCCGTGCCGCCGCCACCCAGCTCGGTCGAGACGAAGGTCTTGCCGGCCGCCTCGGCCGCCGTGTCGTACATGCCGACGCTGTCGATCTCCAGCAGGGTGATCGACCAGGGCGCCGCAAAGGCATCGCGTGCCGCCGCGCAGGCAGCTTCCTGCGCCTTGTCGGGTAGAACGTGGGACGCGGCGAAAGGCAGGAAGTCGAGCGTGCGCCCGCCCGAATGGATGTCCAACAGAATATCCGCGAGCGGCAGCAGGCTGCGTTGAAAGTAGTCGGCAATCTTTTCCGTCACCGTGCCGTCGGGATTGCCGGGAAAGACCCGGTTCATGTTGCCGCCGTCGACCGGCGAGGTCCTTCGGCCGGCCCGGAAGGCCGGATAGTTCATCGCCGGCACCATGATGACCCGGCCGGTCACCCGGGCCGGATCGAGCCGGCGCGCCAAATCGAACAGCGCCACCGGGCCTTCGTATTCGTCGCCGTGGTTGCCGCCGGTCATCAGCGCCGTCGGCCCGTCGCCGTTCTTGACCACCGTGATCGGGATCATGACCGCGCCCCAGGCGGAGTCGTCCCGGCTGTAGGGCAGCTTCAGATGGCCGTGCTGAACGCCATCCCGTTCGAAATCGACGCTCGGCGAAATCGGGTTGTCGCGCATGGTCCTTAGTCCTTGACGAAGAGTTCGCGCGGCGTGCCGCAGAAGCACTCGTAGCCGCTCTCCGTAATGCGAATCGGCTCGGTGATCTCGATACCGCCGTCGTCGAGCCAGAGCCCCGGCATGAAGTGGAAGCACATGTCGGGCTTGAGTTCCGTGCGGTCGCCGGCGCGCAGGCTCATGGTCCGCTCGCCCCAATCGGGCGGGTAGCTGAGGCCGATGGAATAGCCGGTGCGGCTGTCCTTCTCGAAGCCGTGCTTGCGCAGGGCGGCGAAGAAGGCCTTGGCGATATCCTCGCAGGTCTTGCCCGGCTTGGCCTGCTCCAGCCCGGCGGTGACGCCCTCCAGCACGGCCTGCTCGGCGTCTAGGAACTTTTGCGGCGGCTTGCCGAGGAAGAGGGTGCGTGACTGCGGGCAGTGATAGCGGCGATGGCAGCCGCTGATCTCGAAGAAGGTGCCCTCGCCGGCCTTCATGGGCTTGTCGTCCCAGGTCAGGTGCGGCGCCGTGGCATCCAGGCCGGAGGGAGTCATGGGCACGATGGCGGGGTAGTCGCCCCAATGGCCATCGGCGCCGGAGATACCCGTGTGGTAGATCTCGGCCACCAGCTCGTGCTTCTTGAGCCCCGGTTCCGCGACCTCGAGGATGCGCGCATGCATCGCCTCGACGATGCGGGCGGCGCGGCGCATGTACTCGATCTCCTGAGGCGACTTCACCGCGCGGCACCAGTTGACCAGGCCGGTGGCATCCTTGAAGGCGGCATTGGGCAGGCCCTTCCGCAGCGCGCCGAAGGCGGCGGCCGAAAAATAGTAGTTGTCCATCTCGACGCCGATCGCGCCCCTGTCCCAGCCCCGTTCCGCCAGCAGTCCGCTGAGATGGTCCATCGGGTGGCGCTCGCTCGACTGCACATAGTGGTCGGGATAGCCGACAATGTCCCCCTCGGCCATGTAGACGGTGCGTTTCGCGCCCAGAGCATCCATACCCCGCCCCCACCAGACCGGGTCGCCGTCCCCGGCCACCAACACTGCCTGGTGGGTGTAAAACGACCAGCCGTCGTAACCGGTCAGCCAGGCCATGTTGGAGGGATCGGAGAGGATCAACTGCTCAACCCCTGCCCGCGCCATCGCGGCGCGGGTCTTGGCCAGGCGCTCGGCGTACTCCGCGCGGGTGAAATTCAGCTCGACGTTGGGCATCAATACCTCCGGTCAGGAGTCGAAAGGGCTGCCGGCCCGGCGGCAAGAGCACCGAAAGACAGTCGAGCATTGGCGGTGTGATCCGGCAACCGGAAATATTTCCGATCCACCCAGTCGACAGTGCCGTGACCCACGCCAACGAATATGGGATTGTGACGAGGCGATGGGGAAAGAAACGCCGCGCTGCGGGAAAAACCAGGGAGACAAAGACCGATGCTAAAGAACGACCAGCTCGAGGCCTGGGACCGAGACCACTTTCTCCACGCCATGACTCACCTGGCGGGCCATGCCCGTGGCGAAACGTCGACGCGCATCGTGACCGGCGGCGAGGGCGTCCATATCGTCGACCGTGACGGCAAGCGCAGCCTCGACGCCTTCGCCGGGCTCTATTGCGTGAACGTGGGTTATGGCCGCACCGAGATCGCCGAGGCGATCTCGGTGCAAGCCGAACAGCTCGCCTACTATCACGCCTACGTCGGCCATGGGTCGGAGGCCGGGATCACCCTTGCGAAGATGGTCATCGACCGGGCGCCCGAAGGCATGAGCCGGGTCTACTTCGGGCTGTCGGGGTCGGACGCCAACGAGACCAACATCAAGCTGGTCTGGTACGTGAACAACATCCTCGGCCGTCCGGAAAAGAAGAAGATCATCTCGCGCTGGCGCGGCTATCACGGCTCCGGCCTGATGACCGGCTCGCTGACCGGGCTGGAGGTGTTCCACAAGGCCTTCGACCTGCCCTTTAGCCAGGTCCTGCACACCGACGCGCCCTACTACTTCCGGCGTGAAGATCCCGACCAGTCGGAAGAAGATTTCGCCAGCCTCTGCGCCGCCAACCTCGAAGCCCTGATCCTCGAACAGGGGCCTGACACGGTCGCCGCCTTCATCGGCGAGCCGGTGCTCGGCACCGGCGGCATCGTGCCGCCGCCGGCGACCTATTGGCAGAAGATCCAGGCGGTCCTGGCCAAGTACGACATCCTGCTGATCGCCGACGAGGTGGTGACCGGTTTCGGCCGGCTGGGCAGCATGTTCGGCTCCGATCACTACGGCATCAAGCCCGACCTGATCACCATCGCCAAGGGCCTGACCAGCGCCTACGCGCCGCTGTCCGGCGTGATCGTCGGCGAGAAGGTCTGGAAAGTGCTGGAACAGGGCTCCGACGAACTCGGCCCGATCGGCCACGGCTGGACCTATTCGGCCCACCCGATCTGCGCGGCGGCGGGCGTGGCCAACCTGAAGCTGCTCGACGATTTGGACCTAGTGGCCAATGCCGGCACGATCGGCGCCTATTTCCACAAGGGCCTGCGGGAATCCTTGGCCGATCACCCCATGGTAGGCGACGTGCGCGGCGAGGGCCTGCTGGCCGCCGTCGAGTTGGTCGAGGACAAGGCCGAGCGGCGGTTCTTCGATCCGGCGAAGAAGGTCGGCCCGCAAGTCGCGGCGGCCCTGCTGGAGCGCGGCGTGATCGCCCGCGCCATGCCCCAGGGCGACATCCTCGGCTTCGCCCCGCCGCTGTGCCTGACCCGGCAGGAGGCAGACACCATCATCGAGGCACTTACCGGCGCCGTAAAGGCGGTCGCTGCCGAGTTGGCGTAACAACGACAGTCTAAGCTAGGAGGTCTTCCTCGAAGGGGAAGGTCGAGAGGAGCTGCACGCCGTCGGCGGTGACCAGCAGCTGCTCCTCCAGCTTGACGCCCTCGGCGCCGGCCTCCCGGCCGATGTAGCTTTCGACGCAGAGCGTCATGTTTTCCTCGATGACGCCGTCGTAGCCGCCGGTCTCCCAGTCCTGCGGGTTGACGATATCGGGATACTCATCTGCCATGCCGACACCGTGGGCGACCAGCCCGTAGCGGCTGCTCACGAACTCATCGGGAATCGGCCAGCTTTTCTCCGCGTATTCGCGAAAACCCATGCCCGGGCGAATCAGCGCGATGTTGGTTTGCAGCTGCTCGTAGGCGGTGCGGTAGAGGCGGCGCTGTTCGTCGCTCGGCCGGCCGGGCTTGCAATGAAAGGTGCGCGAGATATCGACGCAGTAGCCGAAGGGGCCGATCAGGTCCGTGTCGAAGGCGACCAGCTCGCCGGCGCGGATCAGCTTCTCGCCGCATTCCTGGTACCAGGGATTGGTGCGGCCGCCCGAGGCGAGCAGGCGGGTCTCCATGGATTCGCCGCCGAGTTCGAAGTTGGCCTGGACCAGCAGGGACCAGAGGGCATTCTCCGTGATGCCCGGCTCCAGCGCCTTGCGCATGCGCGCCATGCCGGCCTCGCAGGCGGCGATGGCGATCGACATACAGGCGATTTCCTCCGGCGATTTGATCGCCCGGGCCAGCTCGAGCGGCGCCTGGGCGTCGCACAGCTTGAGGCCGTGGCCCTGCAACGGCAGGATGCCCGCCGGACCGATCCGGTCGAGCGCCAAACGCCGATTGCCGCCGCCGTGGCGCTGCATCAGCTCCGCGATCTCCGCGGCCCAGCGCGCCGCCGCCTCGTCGATCCGGTCGCCCTTGGCCTCGAAGTACCAGGTGGTCGCCGGGCGCCATTCCTCGACCGTATCGATGCCCATCGGCGGGCGCTTGCAGAAGGTGTTGTCGAACAGGATGACCGGCCCTTCGGCAGGCACGAAGGCATAGCGCTCCGGCGCGTGCTGGGTCCAGACCTGCATGTTGCGGGTGCCGGTGGCGTAGCGGATATTGATCGGGTCGAACAGCAGACAGGCCCCATAGTCGAAGCGCTTCAGCTGTTCGCGCACGCGCGCCAGGCGGTAGCGCCGCAGGCGCGCCATGTCGATCTGCGGCTCATGGTCTTTCAGGCCCGCGCCCGGCGTCTTGCGGGCCTCGAACTGGGGATCATGTCGCGTCACGGTCGGCCCCCGATAGTTGGTAACGCGCAGGAAAAAAGGTGAAGGCCGTCACCGGCCCTCACCTCGACCCGGCTGCTTCAGCCGCCACATCAGGACTCTATGGCCAGCTCCTCGCCGAAGATGTACTCCGTCGGATGCATCTGGAAGCCTTGGACCCGCTTGTCGAAAGCGGTGAACACGCCGCGCCAGATCGGCTGGACGATCGGCCCGTCCTCCTGCATCAGCGTCTGGATCTTGGCCATGACAACGCGACGCTTCTCGACATCGGCCAGACCCTCGGCCTCGGCCAGGAGACGGTCGAACTCGGGGTTGGCGTAGCCCGACTCGTTCCACGGCACGTCGCCGCGGTAGGCCAGGGCCAGCACCATGACGCCGAGCGGCCGGTGGGTCCATTCGGTGAAGCCGAAAGGCACCTTGTCCCAGACGTCCCAGTACTGGGCCGCCGGCATGACATTGATCTTGACCCGGATGCCCGCCTCCTTCCACTGCTCGACCATGGCCTGGACCGCGGTCAGCTCCCACGAGGGATCGGATTTGCAGGCGATTTCAAGGTCAAGCCCGCCGGCGTGGCCGGCCTCGGCCAAGAGCTTCTTGGCGCCGGCCACGTCGCGCTCGAAGGGCGGCAGCTTGGCGAACTCCGGGTGGATATCGCAGACGTGGTGGTGCTGCGCCGCCAGTCCCAGGTCGCGGTAGGCCAGCTTCAGCACCGACTTGGTGTCGACCGCCAGCCGCAGGGCCTTGCGCACCCGCGGGTCGTCGAAGGGTTTCTGCGCGACCTTGACCCGCGCCACCCCGGTCTGGGCCGTGGCGACCTGATGGACCCGTAGATGGGGTATCTTTCTCAGCAGGTCCAAGGCGCCCAGATCGATGCTGCGCACGCCGTGCACCTGTTTGGATGCCAGGGCGCCCATGCGGGCCGAGCCCTCGGAGCCCAGATCGACGATTTCCAGAGTGTCGATGTAAGGCCCCTCGCCCCAGTAGTCCTTACGTGCCTTGAAAACCGCCTTGATCCCGACTTTGGCCTCAACCAGCTCGAACGGCCCGGTGCCGTTGGAGCCAGGACCGAAGGTGCCGCCCTCTTCCGGATCGATGATGTGCATCGGGTAGTGGAACAGGTGCTCGGGCACCGCCAGCTGCGGCGACTTGGCGTTGATCCGCACCGTGTGGTCGTCGACCTTCTCGATCGCATTGGCATCCCACAGCTCGACGCTGTCCTTGCCGTCCACCTTGACGTCGTTCAACAGGTAGCCCTTCATCAGGCCGACCATGGAGGAACCGGTGGCCGGATCGAGGGCGTGCTTGAGGTTCCAAACGACGTCGTCGGCAACAAAGGCGCGGCCGTTGTGCCACTTGACGTCCTTGCGCAGCTTCAGTGTCCAGGTCTTCAGGTCGCGGCTGGCCTGCCAGCTCTCGCAGAGCGACGGGCGGGTGATGTTGTCCTGCCCGGTGCGTGTCAGGTACTCGATAACCTGGCGCGCGATATCGCTCTCGCCCCATGAATAGGCGTGAGGATTGGTCAGTTCCTGCACGTCAAAGCCAATGCGAATCGTACCGCCCTTGGGCATCGCCGCCTTGGCCGGCGTGGTGAAGCTTTCGCCGGTCACCTTGCCGACGAAGGCATAGGCCGCGCTGGCGGACAGGCCCAGCAGGGTTGCCGTGCGCAGAAACTCGCGCCGGTCGCATTTGCCCTCGGCGAACTGCCGCTTTAATTTCGGAATATAGGGGTGCTCTCTCGTATCGGTCATTGTGTTGCCTCCCTTCGGCTGATTTGGATTGTCCGCTTCTTCGGAGAAGCGTTCTTTTTCAACTGTTACAGCGATCCTAGCTCCCTGCCCCGCCCGAGTCCAAGGCATGGGCCCGAGGGCGCCGGGTCACGCGCGCCATACCACGGGAAACCAGTCCTCGCGCATCCGCTCGCCGTCCTCCAGGCCCATATCCGGATAGGGCGGCGAGGTCGTGCCCTGGCGCACGGCATAGCGGGCGTCGTCGCCCAGCCAACGGGTCGAGAAACCGCGCCGGCGGCCGGGACAGGTATTGCCGGGCGCGCCGTGCAAGGTCAGGAAATCGAACAGCACGGCGTCGCCCGGCGCCAGCTCCCAGCTCAAAACCCGGTAGTCCTCGGGCGATCCGTCGATATCGGGCACGGTCTCGTAGCCCTGGCCCTGGTAATCGTAGTTCGATCCGTCGTCGAACAGGCGCGGATAAAACAGCTTGCCCCAGCGGTGCGAGCCGGCCACGAAACGCAGCGAGACCGAAAGCGGCACCGGGTCGAGCGCGACCCAGATGCTGATGTTCTGGCTGCCTTGCACGCTGTAGTACGGCAGATCGTGGTGCCAGACCGTCTCCTTGGTTGTCCCGGCCTCCTTGACCAGAACGTGCTCGTGAAAGATCTGCACCGCCTTGGCGCCCATGAAGTGGGCGGCGATGGCGGCGGCCGGGGAATTCAGCACGAAGTCGCGGTACTCGGGTATCCGCGACCAGTTGCAGTAGTCCTCGAAGAATCGGCCCTTGCCGTCGGCCAACGGGTGCTCGGTGGCGATCGGGCCGGGCTCGGCCATATTGCGTTCGACTCCGCTTTCCAGAACCGCGAGCCACTCCGTGAAACGACCGCGCAGGCAGATCGCCCCATCATGACGATAGGCCGCCACCTCTTGGTCGGAAATCTGCGCTGCAGGTTCCAGGTTCATCACGGCACCGCCTTAACCGACACGGCCGTAGAACAGCATCCGGTTGTGCTCGGTCAGCATCACGCCGGGCTCGGTATCGTAGCTGAAGACCGAGACAAGGCGTGGACGCGAGCCCGATACCGGCGTCACGCGATGGAGCGAGCGGCGCCCGCGGAACAACACCAGCGCACCGACGCCCTGGGCCAAAACCCGCAGGCCCGCCCGTTCGCCGTCGAGGACCCGGGCCGCGGCGTCATAGTTTTCGTCCTGATCGCCGCGGAGCCAGGGCAGGTACTCGTAGACGCCGCCCGCTTCGGCCGGCTGCAGCATCAAGGTGACCGCCCAATCGGCGTTGTCGTAGTGCCAGCCCAGCTGCTGGCCCGGCTGAAAGATATTGACGTTCAACGAGCCCAGCGGATCGGCATAGGGATAGAGTCTCGGCACCTCCAACAGGGCGGCTATGAAGGCTCGCAACTTGTCCCATTGGTACAGGCGCCGCAGCA
>Ga0265309_10000684_pt1 | contig 13925 bp, 9 predicted proteins | sample Helome_FD_192492 | JGI IMG/M metagenome (GOLD analysis project Ga0265309, IMG submission 192492) | Marine sediment microbial communities from subtidal zone of North Sea - Hel_20160524 (Illumina Assembly) | ecosystem: Environmental > Aquatic > Marine > Subtidal zone > Sediment ...
TGATCGTCGACCTGCGCCATAACGGCGGTGGCAATGACCAGAACGGCGAAGCGATAGTCAGCAGGTTGACGAGCGCGTCACAGGTTTACCGGCGGGTGAGGTTTCGGGATGGTCCCAACCACGACGACTTTGGTCCCTTCATCGACAGTTCGACGACGTCCGTGCCTCCGATGCTCTTCAATGTTCCCATTGCCGTATTGACGAATCGTCGCACGGCCAGCAGCGCCGAGTCGCTGGTACTGGCATTCAGGACGTTGCCGAATGCCGTGATGATCGGCGATTTCACGGCCGGGATATCGGCGAACCCGGCGCTTCGCACCATGGCGAACGGGTGGCAATATACGGTCTCGCGCTGGATCGAGTACCTGCCCGACAATACGACATTCGAGGGCATCGGTCTCGAGCCCGATATCCGCGTCGACATCACGCCGGCTGATCAGGCCGTGCAGCGAGACACGATTATCGAAGCCGCGATCGTCGATCTCGCAGCAAGGCAACCTTAGGGGTAGGCGTGCTCTGTATCGCCCGGGGCCCGATAGGCTAGGATTGCGATTCCGATCCGCCGAACTCCTGGAATGCTCATGCGCAACATCCACCTCTGCTTGTTACTCCTGGCAACCGCAGGCGTGCTTGCTGCCTGCGGCAGCGAACAAACCGAAACTGTTACTGGCGATCTGCAAGGCCAGGAGCCCGCTGATCTCGTCCTGATCGGCGGGGAGATCGCGACCGTCGATCCCGCGCTCGGTAACGTACAGGCGCTCGCCGTCGACGGCTATCAGATCGCTGCGGTTGGAACCGATGAAGAGATTTCGGCTTACATCGGCCCGGAGACCGGGGTCATAGAGCTCGACGGTCGCTTCGTGATGCCGGGTTTCATCGAGGGACACGGACACTTCCTGAGCCACGGCGAGTCGCTGCGAATACTCGACCTGACCGAGGTTCGGCACTGGAACGAAGTTGTCCGCCTGGTCTCGGTTGCCGCCGACAAGGCAAAGCCCGGCGAGTGGATAACGGGCCACGGATGGCACCAGGACAAGTGGGACAGCATTCCGGACAATGCCGTCGAGGGCGTGCCTGTCAACGATTCGCTGTCGGCAGTATCGCCGGTTAACCCGGTAAGGCTTACACACGCGAGCGGACATGCCTATTTCGTCAACGACGCAGCGCTTGATGCTGCGGCCATCGACAAGGAGACCTCCGATCCCCGCGGTGGGACGATCGTCCGGGATGCCGATGGCGAGGCGACCGGCTTGCTCCGCGAGACGGCACGCAACCTGGTTGACGCGGCCCAGCGCCGTCAAGCCTCGGATCTTTCCGCAGCCGAGCGCGACGCTCAGGATCGCGAACGCGTCAGGCTGGCCGGCGAGCGCGCACTGATGTTCGGTGTCACGTCTTTCCAGGACGCGGGGGAGCGAACACGCAACTTCATCGAAGACATCGAGTTTCTGAAAACGCTTGAGGCCGAAGGCGCGCTGCCGGTCAGGTTGTACATGATGCAGCGCGGACTGCCGACTGAGACGCTCGACGAAGTCTTGCCGGTGCTGAAGATGCTGCCGGAGGACAACGACTTTCTGACAATTCGATCGATCAAGAAACAAATCGATGGTGCGCTGGGCGCCCATGGCGCATGGCTGCTCGAACCCTACGACGATCTTCCCGGCTCTGACGGTCTCGTGCTGGAAACGGTCGAGGACATTGAGGCGACCGCGGAGCTTGCGGCCCGTCACGGTTACCAGCTCAATACTCACGCGATCGGCGATCGCGCCGTACGTGAGGTGCTGGATATTTATGAGCGAGTTTGGGAACGGATGGAGGTCGACGGCAGCGAGCTGCGCTGGCGAATCGAGCACGCACAGCATATCCAGCCAGAGGATGTGCCGCGCTTCGGCGAGCTCGGCGTCATTGCGTCGATCCAGGCCGTGCACGGCACATCAGATGGGCCATGGATTCCGACGCGACTCGGCGACGAGCGTGCTGAGGTGACGTCACAGCCATGGCGCGACCTGTTCCGCACCGGCGCCGTTGTCACGAACGGCACAGACGTGCCCGTCGAACGCATCGACCCGATCGCGTCCTATTACTCATCCGTGTCGCGCAGGATGGTGAACGGCGAGCCTTTTTACCCGCAGCATGTGATGACGCGTGAGGAAGCGTTGAAGACCTACACGATCAACAACGCCTATGCCGCGTTCGAAGAAGAGCTGAAAGGCTCGCTAACGCCAGGCAAGTACGCGGACTTCGTCGTGCTGTCGCAGAATCTCCTGACAGTCGCCGAAGAGCAGATACCCGAGACCGAAGTAGAGATGACGTTCGTCGGCGGGGAGCTGCGGTATCGGCGGGATAAGGCGCGCGGTTCATCGCCTCGTTGACAACACAGATCATCTCGGTGCAATTCGGCAAACGGCGTTGATCGTTTCGTGTCGGATGTCTCATTTGTGCATGTTGCTGACTGCTATAGTCGTGCCTGAATCGACCTTGGAGGATTGCGCAAAATGAAATTATCACTCTTGCGTAGCAGCATGTTGCACATCGTTGCTCTGACCCTGGTATCAGGCGGGTATGCGCAGGTATCACATGCCGGAGTCATAGATACCGGTTATCTCGTTGACCAGGAAGTTCGCGCAGCACGACTGGACCGCGTAGAGACTTTGCTGGCATCCGATTCGGTCGCCAGGCAACTTGAGTCCCTGGGCGTCGACAAGGCGCTGGTAGCAGAGCGGGTCCAGGCACTCAGCGACGCGGAGTTGCGGTTACTCGAGCAGGAGATGGACGCGCAGGCTGCCGGCGGTGACGCATTGGCGCTGATCGGTGCTGTCTTCCTGGTGCTTCTCATCCTCGAAGTCCTGGGCGTGACCGACGTCTTCAAGAAAATCTGACCCGAGGGGATTCGCCTGAACAAGTTTCGGTACTGGAAGCGCTGGCTGGGCTTCGCCGCCGTAGTACTTGTTGCAGGTTGCGCATCGATACCGCCGCATGTGGTCGAGCTCGAACCGGGCACGGCATCCCTGGAGCTGGTCGATACGCCGTTCTATCCACAGGAGCAATTTCAGTGTGGTCCCGCTGTGCTTGCCACTGCATTGACCAGCAGTGGAATCGCAGTCGAACCTGATGATTTGGTCGAGCGCGTTTATCTGCCAGGCAGGCAGGGGAGCTTGCAGGTCGAGATGCTCGGTGCGACCCGGATGTCGGGCCGCATCCCGTATCGGGTCGACGGTCGGTTGCAGGCTGTCCGGGACGAACTGGCAGCCGGCCGGCCTGTCGTCGTTCTGCAAAATCTCGGTGTTGCTGCCATACCGAAATGGCACTATGCCGTTGTTGTCGGTATCGATACCGACCGTGGTGAAATTGTCCTGCGCTCCGGTGTTGACAAGCGACGCGTTTCGTCGATCTCGACATTTCTTCGGACGTGGCGTCGGAGTAATTACTGGGGGTTTGTAGTGCTCAGGCCGGACGTTCTGCCAACAAATGTGGATCGGGAACGGTACCTGGCGGCGGTTGCTGACATGCAGAAGGTCGGTCAAAGGGAGGCAGCCGCGACGGCATGGAACGCCGCTCTGGAGACGTGGCCAGGAGATCCGGTTTCCCTGTTCGGCCTCGGCAACCTCGAGCTGGCCGCAGGGGGCAACGTCGAGGCCGAGGATCATTTCCGCGCTGTAATCGCGCTGAATACTGAATCTGTAGCGGCGCGCAACAACCTGGCCATTGCGCTGGCGCGGCAGTCGCTCTTCGACGAAGCCAGGCGCGAGATAGCCCTGGCGCTCGACAATAACGATGATCCCACACTCGAGGCAGAGCTCCGCGATACCGAAGAGCTGGTGGAAAGCCTGGCGGCCCGGCAGTACTGAACGTAACAATTGTTTACATGGCGTCGTAGAGTCTGTTAGTCATTTCCGCGACACTGTTACGTGGGTCATCGGCGCCCGGGTCAGGAGAAAGAAAAATGAACTTTGAAGCACTGTTGCCCAAGATTCAGACCATCGGGTTGGAGTATGGCTTGCTCGCATTGAAAGCCATCGCGATATTTGTCATCGGTCGATGGGTCGCGAAAATCCTCGCAAATATTGCGAATAGAATTATGAAACGAGGTGGCATGGATGACATGCTGCGTAAGTTCATAAAGAACATAATCTACGCGATATTGCTGACCTTCGTCATCATTGCCGCTATCAGCGCGCTCGGCATCCAGACGGCGTCGCTGGTTGCAATCATCGGTGCCGCCGGACTCGCTATCGGCCTTGCGCTTCAGGGTTCGCTGGCCAACTTTGCCGCAGGCGTCCTGATGATCATCTTCCGGCCTTACAAGCTCGGCGACCTGGTGCAGGTCGCCGGCACCGAAGGTTTTGTCGAGGAGGTCGATATATTTACGACCACCCTGCGCCTGCCGGACAAAACCAAGATCATCATTCCCAATGGCCAGATCATGGACGACCAGATCATAAATTACACGGAGGCCGAGGATCGTCGCCTCGATCTCGTGGTCGGTATCGGTTACGAAGACGATATCGATAAGGCTCGAGACATTCTGCTTGCGGCGATCAAGAAGAGCGAGTTCGTATTGGAGGATCCAGCGCCTGCCGTATCGGTGGCGGAACTCGGCGACAGCTCGGTCAATCTCGCAGTGCGGCCCTGGGTCAAGTCGGCGAAGTATGCACCAGCGTCGCACGAGGTCACCGAGCGAATTAAGAAGGCGCTGGACGAGGCAGGGATCAGTATTCCGTTCCCGCAGCGGGATATTCACGTGTACAACAACCCGAGCTGAGCCAGACGATTTCCCGGTGTCAGTCCGGCAAGCGAACGGCAAACTCGAAATCTCCGAGCTGCGCCGGAGCGCGCCCGATTCTCTCCATGACCTTGGGCCATCGCTCATCATCTCGAATCTTGTCGAATACGGGCTGCGGGAACTCGGACTGTATGTCGAGGAGATCGCCTGACTCGATCGCCCTGTCCAGCCAATCGAAGGCGTCATCGGCCCGCCCCGCCCATGCGTACGCCCCCGCGACGGTCGTCGGCCATTGGTGTCCCCATCCATCGATCAATTCTTCCATGACCTTTTCGAACTCCCCGATATTGCCGAGATCATGCAGCGCCATCGCGCGGCCCTGCAGCCGGATGTACTCGTGATGATCGAGTTGTTCGAATGACTCGAGTGCGGCCTCGGGCTCACCCTTCAACAGCAGAAGCATGCCCATGTTCCACTCGCCGCCCCCGCCCACGATGACCTGGTAGGTGAGAAACGCCTGTTCGGCCTTGTCGATCCTGCCGCCGTACATATAGGACTTGCCAAGGCTGTGCCAGCAACCGGTGCAGAGAGGATCTCGATCAACCAGGTATTCCTCCAGCTCGATCGCCTGGTCGATGCGACGCGTGAACTTCGCAAACGAAGCGGCCAGCAACAGAATGTCCGTGTCGTGCGGATCGAGCTCGACGGCGCGTTCGAGCAGCGGCGCAGCGGCTGCCGCGTCACCGCGCATCAGCCAAGTAACACCCCCGAGATTCGCGTTAGCGACGGCGTTGTTCGGGTCAAGCGACAGTGCCGTTTCGTTAGCGTGCGAGATCCGCAGCCAGGCCTCCTCGCGGCTCAGCGGATACGTTTCATCCATCGCCATGATCCGACGTCCATGGACATTCGCGAGGCGTGCCCAGGCTGGCGCGAAGCCCGGTTGCAGCTCTACGATCTGCTCCAGCAATTCCTGCGCGATGGCCAGGCTCGTCGAGCTCGATTGCTGGAAAGCGCCCAGCGCGCGAAGATACAGCGCGTAGACATACGGATCATCGGGCCTATCGTCACCGGGCTGCGAGTCGTCGCCCCCGAAGAGTGTCTCTTTCATGGCGGCGACAACATTACGGGCGATGTCTTCCTGTATATCGAGGATGTCCGCCATAGAACGGTCATAGGTTTTCGACCAGAGATGAAAGCCGTCGGCCGACTTGATGAGCTGTGCCGTTACTCGCAGACGATCTTCCGATCGACGGACGGAACCTTCCAGAAGGTGGGCGACGCCAAGCGTCTCACCAATAACGCGAAGGTCTTCGTTCCTGCCCTTGTAGTAGAAGCTGGATGTACGGCCCGTTACTTTGAGGCCGGGCACGCCGGCGAGCGCGTGATTCAGCTCCTCCGTCAGGCCATCCGCAAAGTGTTCGTCGTCGCGATTGTCCGACATGGACTCGAACGGCAATACAGCGATCGTGTTCGACAAAGGTTCTGGTTCGCCAGGGCGATTGAACCACGTCGCCACTGCCGCTGCCGCCAGCACACCTGCGGCGACGATCAAGAGGTTGCGACGATTTGAGCGCTTGATTGCCTGAAATTCAGTAACTTCGGGAACGAGCCGGTATCCGTGCCCGCGGACCAGCGCCACATAGCGCGGTTTCTGGCTGTCGTCCGACAGCGCTTGCCGCAACAATTCCACACGTTTGGCGACAGTCGCCGAGTTCACGACGCTGCCATGCCAGACCTTGTCGATGAGTTCGTCGGTCGACAGTGCGTCGGGCGCGGCCGCTGCGAGTGCCGAAAACAGGTCGAATGATAGCTTCGGCAGCTCGATTTCCTGCCCATCGCGCGTAACCCGGCGCGATCCGGTGTCGAGGACCAAGTCGGCGATTCTGTATCGAGTCGCCACAGACTGTGCAACGTCAGTCACCGGATTACCTCCGCAATTCCTTGATTCTTCGCAATTCTTCGACGTTTCTTCGCGCCGTCTTCAAGCTTCCCTGAGCATCCGCTCGTAGCCTGAACAGACCACAGATGAGAAGAGGAGACCCACCATGACCAAGAGTAACAAAAGCACCAGGTTCAAGGGCCCAATCTGCGCTGCCGCGCTATTCATGCTGCTGGCGGTAGCCTGGGGACGCCAGGCCGATGCCGCGGCCCTCGAGACTGTCAGCGAATCGTCGTTCGGCACCTTCAACGGCGTCAAGTACATGCGATATAGCGGGCGCTTCATCGGCGTAACGTCAAAAGGACAGTTCCGAGTGCCCTACGAAATTGTCGCGCCCACGAATCTCCACGCCGGCAACGGCATAGTCATCGTTGAACCACCGCATTTTGCCTTCGGCATTCCGGGCAGGGACGAGACGCTTGGGCATCAACTGTTGTTCGGGCGCGGATTTAGCCATGCGTCGGTCGGCTTTAGCGAGTGGGGTGGCAACATGCTCGACGCCACGGCGGAAGACGCGATGATCGCAGGTATGCCCGCCGCAGCAAGAGCTATGCCGCCGTTCGCGCGCGATGTCGAGATTCTCAAGCAGTTCAGTGAAGCGCTCACGAGCGACCCGCACGCGCGCCAGATCCTGGGCGTCGATCATCGCCGCTACGCGTATGGAGTGTCGCAGACGGCCGAAGCGTGGTTCGAGTTGCAATACAACGCGGGTGTCGAGGGACTATTCGATCTGACTCTGATGCACGTGCCCGCGTGGCGGCCACCTTTCGCAGAGCCGGATGTCCTCGATGCTCTGCCCGAAACGTTCACGGCCCTGCCTGGCATCGGTAAGGTCATGTTTGTTGGTGCGGAGGGCGACCAGTTTTTCAGTGAAGCACTACAGTTTCGCAATGCGGTAATCGGTCCGGCGGCGAGCCGTAATTATCGCTTGTACGAAGTCGCCGGCGCGCCGCACCTGCCCCTCTCTATCCCGTTCAATCCCCTCGACAACGCGCCGGTTGTGCGGGCGATGCTGGTGGCTGGTGATCGCTGGGTGCGCCGCGGGATCAGGCCACCGCGAAGCGTGCTGATCGAGACCACCTCTGCCGGCATTATCCGGGATGCAGATGGCAATGCGTTGGGCGGCGTTCGCTTCCCCGATGTTGAGGTAGGTCGAGCACGTTTCATCGCGGCGACGTTCGATGTCCCACCGGGCCTTTTCCCCGGGCTTATCGGCCTGTGGGAAGATCTGGCTTGCGAGCCAAGACCAGGGTCAGTGACGGGCGAATCCCGCTTCCGTAGCCACCGACACTACGTGCGCGGCGTTGCGCGGCAGACGCTTCGCCTCATGTTTGGCGGCTTCCTGCTGTACGAAGACGCCCGCGAGCTATTCAGGGCAGCGCGGGATTCCAACGTGGGTAAACCCGGCTACTGCGACAGCGGGAGCTGAAAAAGTGCGGGTGTGCGCCGATGCCGAACCGGTATGAAACGGTGCTCACCCGCGCCCGCAGCTCAGCTTGATATAGCGCTGCCGTCGGAGGGTAGTACAGCTGGAATCGAAAGACGACAACGGTATCTTTTTACCCGTATGATTGGCGGCCGCCTTCCGAACAGAGATAGCCTCGATCATGCGATATAAAGCCGTCAAGCTGGTAAAGCGCCCCGAACTCACAATCACTCCCGACCTTTTCGAAACGGTCACGCTGGAGACACCGGCGCTGGATGACGGGCAGATGCTGCTGAAGCAGACACACATGTCACTCGACCCGGCAATGCGGGGCTGGATGACCGACGATCGGAACAGCTACATCCCACCCGTGGAACTCGGCGAGATCATGCGTTCCAGCGGCGTCGCGGAAGTCGTCGAATCGAGGCATGACGGTTTTGCGGTTGGCGACCGCGTCGCGGGCATGATCGGGTGGACCGAGTACGCGGTGAGCGACGGCCAGGGCTTGAACAAACTCCCCCCTGACATTGCGGCCGAAGCTGTCCTGTGCGTCCTGGCGCTGCCCGGGCTCACGGCGTATCAGGGCCTCATGAAAATCGGCAAGCCGAAGGCCGGCGAAACGCTCGTGGTGTCGGGTGCTGCCGGCTCGGTCGGCAGCATGGTGGGGCAACTCGCGAAGGCCGAGGGCCTGACCGTTGTCGGGACGGCGGGAAGCGACGACAAGTGTCGCTGGCTCGAGGACGAGCTCGGTTTCGACAAAGCGATCAACTACAAGTCCGACAATTTGGCCGAGCAGATTCTGGAATCGACGCCACAGGGCGTCGATTTGTACTTCGAGAATACGGGCGGACCGGTCCAGCACATTATCTTCGACCGGATGAATGCCCACGGCCGGGTCATGGTGTGCGGCATGATTGCGGACTACAACACCGACAAGCCTGGGCCGGGTCCGAACTGGATCAACATCATCAAGCGCCGGCTCACGATCACGGGATTCACGATGCCGGATCACTGGGACGAAGTTCCGGCAATGATGCAAGCGCTCGCGGGATACCTCGCTGCGGGCAAGCTCAAGTATCGCGCCCACAAGCTACAGGGGTTGGAAAGCGCGATCGACGGAATCAACCTGCTATTTACGGGAGGGAACACTGGCAAGCTGATGGTGGAGCTCTGATTTCGCGAGTTAGAACAGCCGCCCCTAAGCGCCCGCAGCTCAGCTGGATAGAGTGCTGCCCTCCGGGGTAGCGTTGACTTACAGTACACCGACGCCACGATCGTGGAGGCCCGAGCTCGCCGCTGAAACCCGCACTCGCTAAGGATTGCTATACTTAACACTGCGTACCAAGAAAAAGAAATGCACTCCTGGCCGGCAATCGCTCCGCCGCTACGGTTTGCAGAATGGAGCGCGCATGGATGTAGCAAAGCCGAAGTACCTAGCGTTCATCAGCTACAGTCACCAAGACGAGCGCTGGGGCAGCTGGCTGCACAAGAAACTCGAAACCTACCGGGTACACAAACACTTGGTAGGCCGGAACACTGCCAGAGGTCGCATACCAAAGCGACTGGCACCCATTTTCCGTGACCGCGAAGAGCTGGCCTCCGCCACCGATCTCGGCGACACGATTACTTCGGCACTGCAAAACTCCTCGGCGCTTGTCGTTATCTGCTCGCCGGCCGCGGCTCGCTCGCATTGGGTAAACGAGGAAATACTAACCTTCAAGAGACTCGGTCGAGAAGATAGCGTTTTCGCCATTATCGTCGAAGGCGAGCCGAATGCATCCGAAACGGCGGACCCGGACCGGGAATGCTTTCCGCCAGCGTTGCGTTTTCACCTTGGTGACGACGGTGAACTCAGCAACAGGCGGGCGGAACCGATTGCGGCGGATGCCCGTGACGGAAAGGATGGCAAGTCAGCTGCGCAGCTGAAGTTGATCGCAGGCTTGCTCGGGGTCGGCCTCGACGAGCTGCAACGACGTGAACATCATCGACGTCAGAGGCGCCTCATCGCAATCACAGTGGCATCTCTGGCGGGCATGATTGTGGCGTCGGTTCTCGCGGGACTGGCGTTGTTTGCGCGTGCCGAGGCCAACAAACAACGCGCGCTAGCGCAAACGGAAGCGCAGACGGCGCAACAAACAACCGACTTCCTGGTGTCGCTGTTCCAGGTTTCTGATCCCAGCGAAGCGCGCGGCAATGCCGTAACGGCACGCGAGATTTTGGACAGAGGTGCCCGAAACATCGAGTCTGATCTGAAACAACAGCCAGCGGTGCGCGCCAGCCTCATGCACACGCTCGGCCGAGTTTATACAGGTCTTGGCCTCTACGAGCCGGCGACCCGATTCCTTGAACAAGCCGTGTCGCTGCGCCGGGAATTGGACAGCGATCCTAGCCCGAAGCTGGTCGCCGGCGCCAACTCACTGGGTGCGGCGCTTTACCTGAAAGGCGAGTACGAAGCAGCGGAGTCCACATACAGGGATGCGCTCAGGGCGGCGCACATCGTCTTTACGGAACCTGATCCGACGACGACCATGTCGATGAACGGCTTGGCGGATGTATTGACTCAGTTCGAACGGGATGATGAAGCGGAGGCGCTGTATCGCGAAGCGCTCGCCCTTGATCGGGGTATACACGGTGACCGGCATCCCGACGTCGCACGTAGCATGTCGGGTCTGGCAACTCTACTGCTATTTCAGGGGCGGATAGACGATGCCGAGCCACTGTTTAAAGACTCGCTCGATATTCGTATCGAGAAACTGGGCGACGATCACCCATTGGTCGCTGAAACCAGCAACAATCTCGCGTCGTTGTACTACTTCGCCGGTGACAACGAGGGCGCCGAACGGGAGATGCGTGAAACACTGCGGCGCTATCGCTACATCTATGGAGACGAGCACCCGGAAGTATCCAGCATAGTTAACAATCTCGGACGGCTACTGCTTGAGCGTGAAAACCTGGACGAGGCGGAGGAATTGCTGCGCAGAGCGTTGACGTTGGACCGGAAACTGAAGGACCCTGGTCACGATGACCTGGCATTCCCGTTGAACAGCCTCGGCCTTGCGTTGACTAGCCTCGACCGAGCTGAAGAGGCCGAAGCGCTGTTTCTCGAAGCGCTCGAGATCACTCGAGTGCACGGTCATCGTTTGCAAGGGCCGATACTGAGCAATTTGTCGGACCTGTATTGCAGGACCGGGCGACACGAGGACGCGCGCGCGAGCCTTGCGTCGGCCGAGCCACTGTTACGCGCCGACTACGAAGGCGAAGAATGGCGCATGGCAAACCTGGACAGCATTCAGGGAGCATGTATGACTGCCGTTGGCAGGTATGCGGAGGCGGAAGCTCTGCTGCTTGAGAGTATTGAGGCAGTCGAAAAACGCTGGGGCGCCAAGGCGTTGTTCACTCGAAACGCCGTCAATCGTCTAATTTCTCTCTATGAGACCTGGGGCAAGCCGGAAAAGGCGGAAGCCCTCAAGTCCAGTTACGGTATATGAGCACTCGTCCTTCGCCGCCGGCTCATCACGAGACCGGCAAGACCGACGGAGAGCAGCCACAATGTCCCTGGTTCCGGAACCTGATTGGGATCATCATTGTTATCGACGAGGAAGAAATAGCGTCCTTGTGCTGCAATGCCGAAGGTGGGGTCGAGACGGAAGAAATTGTTGAAGTCCGGTGGTAGCACGCTAAGCGCATCAGGGCCGAATGCACCTGTCATGGCGTTGAAGTTGTTGCAAGCGAGTATTGTGGCGGGATCTTCGCAGAATTCATTGTCCTGGTCGAAGGCGTTAGCGCCGATTCCCATGTAATCGTCAAATCCCAAGCCCAGTTCTGCCAGCAAATCAAATGACGTGCCGCCTCCATTGTTGTACCCGATTGCAGAGTCATCGCTGCCGGCCGTGATCTGGCCGTAGTTGAATTCAATGGCGAACATGTCATTGGTCAGGTCGAAGATAGCCAGCTGAAATAGGTTGTCCGTTGTCGCATTGCCAAACCCGTCGGTGGTGCCCCACTGAATCCGCAATGCGTCCCGGATCCCCGGTGTCGCTTCCTCGCCATCTCTCGTAAGGCTATAGCTGAAAGGTGTGGGCTGGGTGAGATCGAAAAACGGTGATATTGTCGCGCCGCCGAAACTCACAAAACCACCGGCGTGAATCGTCAATGAATTTGTCAGCGTTCCGAAGAAATTGAAATCAAATCCTATGTCGCCGACGAGCAGTGAATCGTCATTCGACGATACTGGTGCAGTCCATATGCCAGACCCATCGTCGTCGTCAATGCGAATAGCACGAGCGTCAGCCGTTATGGACGCAGCAAGGAGGCTGGCTGCAGTCACGGACAACAGGGCAGCCTTCGCAATATGTGGTTTCATGGGCAAGTTCCTCATTCAATCAGCCGTCGCTGGCTGGTCCATGGGAGCGTCCTTGCTGGCCGGTAGTTCTTACTGCCCCCGGCCTGGGGCTTTCGATATTTCGCGAAACAACACGCTTAGGGCAGCGCTGCAAGTCTCATGCCGTGTAGGAGGTTTTGTATAAATTTCCGCTATTTGCGTTCTTGGGCTGGCGGCAGTTCAAGCCGGTGAGTCCGCCTAATGTAAGAATCCCCGACAGTTCCTGATTCCGTCGCTTGTCCGGGTTTGCCTCGTCAGAGGCTTGCGGAGTCGGGCTGACGTTCACGGTGCACCAGGATCCACTCGGCGTGCTCGGATAACGCTGCATCTCCAAGCCCTTGGAGAACCTCCCGACGCTCATCGTCCGTGGTTGCTTCATTCAGCCGACGCCGCGCGTTCGAGAATACATTCTCCATAAATCGATACTGTTTGGTGAGTTCTCGGTCTGCCTTGCGTTGCGTGTAAACCTCGGCAATACCAGCGATCAATGGAAGCACCCCCATCAGCACAATAAGCGGGTCCCGCATACTGCCACCAATATCTTGTAAGAAGAATGCCAGTATGAACGCAATCGAGATGCCGCCCCACAGACTGGACCAGGTAATGACGTCGGTGGTCCGATTCATTTTGGCGTGGCTGACGGCCTTGGCCCTGTAGTAATCGAGTTGCCCGTTCTGCTGGTTACCGCCTATCCAGTGTTCTATCGCGAACTCAAGGCCAGCGTCGCGTCGATCTGGCGGGTTGGCATCCGACAATGTACCGGCAGCACGCATCACGTTTCGTATCCAGCCAAGATCCATGTCGCGCTGTCGCAGGAAATTGTCATAGGCGAACTTTGTATGTCCATCCTCCTGAATGCCAGCCACAGAACGATAGAACTGAACTCGTACGCCTTCCGCAAGCACGCGGTAATCAAGGTACTTCCGGTGCCACTCTCGGCGCTTGGCTATGGCCCCGAGCAGCAGCCCCGTCAATAGAAAAGCGAGAAACGCGTAGATAAGCGGATCGAATCCGCTGAGCTCGCTGTAAAGAATGAAGGTAATACCGGTAAGGAACGCGAGCGCATAGATGCCGGCCAGGGTCATATTGACTCGTTGCTGAAAATGGTTTGCGAGCCAGTCCGCAACGTCGAAGGTGTTTCGTATATTCATCGCGGCTTCGCGCGTTGCTGTGTCAGGGGGGCTGGCCTCTGATGATTCCGGCAGTTTCCTGGAGCGCAGCCGTCGTCTTATGTCGTGGTTATACGATTCCATGCGCTCAAATACACGATCGTAGCGAGTGGGCATTGATTCCACGCGCGGCGCATCCGGATCCGTTGTGAACCACCGGCATTGGAGTGGCCGCATGGCCTCTGGATTGTCAGCCGACAGCTGACGGGAACATGCGATGTGATAGACGAGGTCCGATTCATCGTCCGTCAAAAACAGGGATGTGCGCGGCACGACCTCCGCGATGCCAG
>Ga0265309_10000685_pt1 | contig 13923 bp, 26 predicted proteins | sample Helome_FD_192492 | JGI IMG/M metagenome (GOLD analysis project Ga0265309, IMG submission 192492) | Marine sediment microbial communities from subtidal zone of North Sea - Hel_20160524 (Illumina Assembly) | ecosystem: Environmental > Aquatic > Marine > Subtidal zone > Sediment ...
GCATTAAAGCCAAATCAAACGCTTTTAAAATTTCAGCGTAAAACAAAGCACTATTTTCTATGATCAAACTTTTAACCGTTTCAGACCTCCTAGCATTAATAATTTCTAATTGACTTTTTGTAAGGTCTGGAGAAAGGTTTTTAAAATCGTAACGTTCTATAATTGATAAATTGCTCATTTTCTGCCCTCCATTAATTCACTTAAAATATTTCTGTTTAGTTCTTGCTTTCTTTCTAGGGTCATTTTTCCGTTGCTATTACCGTTAAAGTTTTTTTCGTTTTTCGACCAAGTTAATAACCGCCTTTCAATATCAAAAGTCTTTTGCATTTCAAACTTCATTTTTTTTCCGTTAGGGTTTTTCTCAGTCCAATACAAAAAAAACTTTTCAAGCAATTCTAAAGGATATTTTTCTTGAAAGGTTAGTAGGTTTTTTTTAAAAACCGCCTCTTTATTTTCTTTTACATTAACATTTACTTTATCATTAACTGTAACATTATCATTTACATTAACAGCGATTTTTGCGACCGTTTGCGATTGCATTTTATCGGGTTGCGATACTTTGCGACCGTTTGCGATACTTTCGGCTTTTTCTAGTGTATAAGAACCGGATTTGTATTTGTTGTATAAATCTATATTCCAACGTTTTAAATTTCCCTCCCTTCCAGAAATTGACTTTTTATCCCTCTTTTCTTCATACTTAATTAAGTCACGTTTTAACTGGTTTTTGATAGGTGTAAACGCAAGATTAATAATTAGGTCTTCTGTTTGTGGGTTTTCGTCATTAACGTATGCGAAAATGTGCTTAATCAACTCACCAGCTTTATCACTTGATAATTGATCGAATAATTCTTTTTGGTCTGCATAGAGTATGAACCCTTTTTTATCCTCAGCCATTAGTTACCCTCCTTTATTTTGTTGATTTCAGCACGAAGTTTTTTAGCTAATTTTATAGCTGTTGATTCGTCTAAACTTATCCACGCTGGATAATTCACACCCATATCAATCGAAATAAATATTTCGTTAGAAGTGTTTGCATAACATTGTAATTCGTGTTCTTTGCTGTTTTCTGTTCCTTGAAATACAAATTTTATATTTGCCATAATTGTAAAGGTTTTAAGATTACCGATAAACTATTAAATAAAAAAGCCTTGTATCGCTTTCGGAGGGTATTCCTACTAACGAACAAGGCTTTAAATAAACTTCTTTAATAACGTATACCCCCGTTATAAGATTCAAATATACAAATTAAAACAATGTCAAAACTGAATTTTTTTCTAAGTCAAATGCTTTATGATTATGTACGTTCATATTGAAATATGATTTTTTTAGTTCTATATTAATAGACTTCCTTCCCATTTTCAAGGCTTGACAACCTTCTGATCCAACTCCCCCAAAAGGACTTAAACAAGTGTCGCCTTCATTAGACCATAATAGGTAGCAATTCCTTATAACGCTTAATTGTGTAGGTGTCATATGTTTTTCGTCATTAAGCCCTTTAGCCCTTCTGAAATTACTTATAACGTCTGATTCTTCAATATCCATCCATACTGGTTCTGCTAACCTACACCACAAATCAAAATCAATATTATTTTGGATAGGTACTTCATTCTTTCCCGGCTTTCTGAATGTTATAACATAGTCCGCTAGTCCTGGTCTATTAACGCTTGAATCTCTTTTCGTTTGACCGTGCATTAGCTGGGTGTTTTTTGTTCTTATGGCTGCTAGTTGTGGATTCTTTCTGATCATTTTTTCAGCGTGAAAATAAAACCCGTTCTTTTGAAACAATCTAATTAAATCACCTCTAAAGTCTTTGATTGATAAAAAGCCGTCTTTACCTATTGAAGTAGTCCCTTGCATTATGTGCATAGAAACTAACCGCCCAGCCTTTATAACTCTGAATAGTTCAGGTATTAAGAATTGAAAGTGTTTATAAAACTGTTCGTCACTTCCTACATTTGATAAATCTTTCGGGTCGTCAGAGTAAGTATAAAGTGAAGCAAATGGGGGGCTAAAAAAAGAGTAATCTACGCTTTCATTTTCTAGCTTTTTAATTTCTTCTACGCAGTCACCGTTTAATAACCAGTAGTTTTTTTCTTTGACTTCTTTTTCCTTTACTTCCTCTATAACTTCATTTGATTTATAGTTTGTTTCACTTGAATATTTAGCCATTTCGTTTGTTTTTTCTTTGTGCTTTCTTTCTTTGTCTAGTATTGTTTTTCTTACGTTCATTTGACTTTCAGGAATGATAATATGAACTTTTACCTTATTCTTTTGACCAAACCTATAAGACCTTCTAACAGCTTGATAAAATGCCTCAAATTTGAAGTCGTAAGAACAGAATATCATATTGCTACATTGTTGGTAATTCATACCAAATGAAGCGATTGAAGTCTTTGTAATTAGGTTTTGATATTCTTTGTGTGCAAAGCCTATTAAGTTTTCAGCTTTTACTTCTGGTTTATCTGAGCCTTGAACATTTCGAGCATTTGAAAGTTCTTTTTTGAGTAGATCTGTTTCAGCATTTTGAAGCCCCCAAACAATAAACTGTTCATTACTATCTCCTATTATTTCTTTGACCTTAGAAACTCTTTCAGGTAGTGAACGTCTTAAATCTTTATTAAGTTCGGTTGCGGAAACAGCCGCTTCACTAAATAAAGTACCAGTATTGTTTTCAACTGGTATAATATGCTCAATGTATTCTATTTCTGGTAGGTTGTACCCTTTCATTTCAAATCCTAAAGTAACTGGATTATCAACTGAAATAGACCAAGTGCAAACGTACCGCCAAAAGTCATCGGTTGCGTGTTTTTTTAATCTCCATTTATCACTAGATTTTATCTTTTGGTCTTGAATAAAAAACATAGCCTTCATATTTTCGTAAGTGTCAAGACCTAAAAACTCAACGTGCTGACCTAGTTCTAAGTGGTCATTTGGTGAAGGTGTAGCTGTACAAGCTAATTTATACGGTGTCATTTTAAAGGACTGGATTATCATACTTGATAGTTTACCGTCACGACCTTTTAATATGCTTGATTCGTCTAATACTACACCGCTAAAACACTCAATGTTTTCAATGTTTTTTAACTGCTCATAGTTGGTTATAAATAAACCGTCTAAAGAGTTGATAGGATTTTCAATGTTAGTATTTAGCTTTTCTACTTTAATACCAAACTTTTGACCCTCCTCTATTGTCTGTGGAACTACTGCTAAAGGTGCTAGTATTAAAACTGGTTTATTAGTGTGCTGATATACTTGATTAGCCCATTCTAGTTGCTGGATAGTCTTACCTAGTCCACAATCCTCAAACAATGCAAAACGCCCCTTTTTTAAAGCTATTTGCACAATGTACTTTTGAAAATCAAATAGACTGCTATTTAATTGATCGAGTTCAATATCAAATCCAGATTCGATAAATGATTTCTTTTTTGTTTCTAAAAACTTTTCGTATTCTTTCATTCTCTGTAAAATAAAAAACCTCTAACTAGCTTCAACGGTTGCAGCGTGTCCACTAGATAGAGGTAAATAAATAAATTCGTAAGATTACTGCAACTAATCATAATTCAAATGTAAACAAATTAATTAAACACCACCCATAAAATAACACTAACAAAGGTAATGACTACAATTACTGCTAGTGTCTTGTTAAATATTACTTCTACTTTGTCCAGGATTTCCTCGTCAGGCGCGTTGTCTGAGCTTCTCATTTCAAACGTATTAAAGATTCATTCCTTCCAAATACTCCCTTTCGTTTCCTTCCGGTGTATTCAAGTTTATTATCCTGGACCAAGTTAGTAACTGATCTCCGAACGCTTGTAATTGGTACTGAATTGTAGAACAAAGCGTTCCAAACTTGACTCGCTCCAAACTCAACCATTGGATTATCTTGGAAGAACTCCAGAATTTTATCGTCTTGCTTCTTAGCTCGTTTCTTGAATATTGTTAATTGTTCTCCTTGTTCTTGTGTTGTATTGTAGTACATTTTATCTCTGTTTTAGTTAAACATTAAATCAATTTCATTTTCAGCGTCATCTATCAAACCTAAAAGCATTTCCAAATTTGACCTTGATAGGGTTACAAAAGAATAGTCTTTCGTGTGTAATTGTACGCAACCGTCATAATTAAACGTGCAGTCTATAACGTCTAACTCTGCATCAATTATTTTAGCAGTAACATTTTCACCTTCAATGATTATTTCATTTCTTTCTGGACAAAAAACGTCCTCAATATTAAAATCTTTGTCTTTCATAATTCCTAGTTTATATCGTTTCTATTTACATTATAGCCCATTAAATGATTAAACTCATTATCCATAGGTACTACTGCAAGATTCAACTTAAACTTCATACCTGAAAGACCTATATCTGCTAACTCAATCATTATTCCTGACTCTGGAAAACCTTCGTCTGCTAAATCACCAATCGAATTAATAGCATTATGTACTACTTGTTCCAATGCAGCATTCATTTCTTTTTGTGAATTTTCTTCTGCGTTCATTTCTGTTCCTTCTTTCATTTTATCTCTGTTTTTGAATTGTTAATACTTCCAGCTTCTCAGCCTTTCTTTTTTCCTTGCTTAAAATTGTTTTAAAGGCTTCTAATCGCTTTCGGGTTTGATACCTTCTGTTTATTGTTTTGACGTCGAATTTCATAGTTAAACTAGTTCCTCGTTAATATCTTTTGTTGTTCTTGGTGGCTTTCCTGTATACCAAGCCTTCGAAGGTGTTTTTCTGAAAGGCATTTTACATTCTGAACTTCCTCTGGTTTTTACTTTTGTAGATTGTATCAACCTTAATGCAGCTTGAAAACTTCTAACCTCCTCAGATATTCTAATGTTATCCACTTCGCTTAATTTGCTTCCGTTCGGTGATACACCATTAAATTGATAAGCTAATAATTCTTTAATATACTTCTGTACTTCTTTCTCGTTCATTTCTCTGGACTTAATATGTAAACTTGATTTTCGTAAACTGTTTTCTTATTCCTACTCATTGAGGCTCTGACTGAATTGTAATTAAGGTCGCCCCATTCACACGCTTCTTTTAAGGAGTTAAAAGTTCCTTCGTTGTTGCTGTGCTTGTTGAATATGTTATAACGTTTTTTGTTCATTTCTTTGGGTGTTTCTGTACATAAACCATGTGAGTAGTTATTTGAGTTACTGTGGCATATTTCTTAACCTTGCTAAACGGTTTTAACCGATCCGAATAAAGTTCAAAAGTATCAAAGCTGCATTCAAAATCTTTGCCTTTATTTACGCAAATGAAGCAACCGTTTAGATTTGTTTTTGCTTGTTCTCCCCTTCCGCTTGGGTGAGGCTTAAACTCTAGGTCTTTAAATGTTTTTAGTTTCATTTTCTCTGTATTAATAATTTAACAATAACCAAATGTAAACAAAAATAACAGTTAACAATAAAAAAAGTGAATTATTTTTTTTGCTCTAGCTTTTTAATCTCGGCTTTGTAGTGTTTGGTTAGGTCTTTTTTAGATACTCTAAATTGGTTTTGTTAGTTCTACTTCCTCTTAAATAGTGTATAAGAGTTGACTTTTTTATATTTAAAATTTCAGCAGCTTGAGAAGCACTTCTATAAATTATGCCAGTTGACTTATCAATTACTTTTTTAGAATGCATTGTTTCTAAACGTTTAAGGTACTCTTTAGAATGAATAATTTTTGGATACCTATCATTCTTTCTCGAATGTCTATTGTTTTCTAATTGTGTTGACCATTCTAAATTAGCAACAATATTATTTGAACGGTTAAAATCAATATGGTTAACTTGTGGTTTGTTTTTAGATTAGGTATAAATGCTTGAGCTACTAATCTATGAACTTTTTTTGTATTTCTTAAACCATATTTAGTCAAAACTACACGCTCATAACCATCAGTTAAACCAGGTTTTAATATACGCACTTTGTAACTTATGTTTCCGCTTTTGGTTTTTCTACATAAAGATTTAATCCTACCTAAATTACTTACTTGGTAAAGACCTTCATAGCCTAATACATTCTTCCAAACTTCTATTGTTTTCATACATACGTTTTTATTCACGTTATTTAAAAAGAAGTGTAGCAGGAACGTGAACCTCGTTGAATTAATCCGCTAAAATTAAACTACACCTAAAGATACAAAATTATTTATAAAGTCCTATAATACCATTAAACAAATCCCTTGCTTTTATCCCGTTGGTAATATCAAAAGTATCAAATTCTCTATTTAACTTTCTTACTATCGTAAGTGCTTTAAATACTTGTTTTGGATCAAGACTAAGAACTTTATACTTGTTTGGTAGTTCATAACGAATAAAGTCTGCATACTCTTTTGAATACCTTTCTACTAGTCCTAAATAGTACTCTGGCTTCCTACCCCTCCCCCATTGATTACAGTCTGATTTACTAGCGTGAACGTTGTGAAGGTTGTACCTTATATTTCCGTAGTTGTTAGTGTTGTGGAAGTGTGAAGCGTCGATTTGTTTTCCGTAGTCTTTACCGCAGTCAATACATTTAAAGCCTAGTTTAAGGTCTATCTTTTTTGATAGCTTGTTTAATTCTCTTTGAAGTTCTTTTTTGTATTCTTTGGCGTGAGAAGTTATCTTCAATTCTTTCTTTCGGCTGTTCCATTCTCGTTTCTCTTTCTTTTCTTTGAGTTTTTTAACCCATTCCCACGCGCAAATCGGATCGCAGCAAGATTGAAGTGGTCGCTTTTTTTCAAAGGACGTGCCGCAGTTTTTACATTTCCTCCAGCCTTTCATTCCTCTAATTTATACCAATTTCCCTTAGTGGGTAAAATGGTTTTATTTCAATAGTTTTCTAAGTTCTGCTTCTGCTAGTTCTACTCTCTGAATTAAAAAGTCTTTATCCTCTTGTGGTACTTTGAACTTAACGTAGTTTAAAGGATTGTATTCGCTTTCTTCGTTAAGGTATGGTGTATCTTCTAAGGTTAGCCATTTTAAACGTTCTTTACACTTGCTTAAATGCTCGTTCATTGCGTCATAAGCTAGGTTATCCTCTGAAAGTATTTCTAAAACGTCGTCTTTTGTTGGAAGAAAAACAACAGCCATTGCATACTCTTTATTTGCTAGAATTGAATTACTTACTAATTGCCAATAGTATTCGGGCTTTTCGTTTTTAAAGGCTTCTAAATTACCCTTTTCAACTTCTGAATAAATATCCACTTGCTCACAAAAAGACTTCCTAGTGTAAGGCGATTTAATATCTCCTATTGTGTCCTTAGTTTCAAAATCACTTGCACCGGTCCAAAGTAGTTTGGGGTGCTTTCTTCTGGCTTTACTTTCTAACCTACTTGACAAAGAAAGTATATCACCTGGAATTTGAGCATAAGCATAAGGTTCTAAGACGTGTCCCCAACTTGTACTAACTGCAAACTGTTCTGTGATTAACGCTTGGCCTAATCGAATTTCGTAGCTTTTTTCCTTGATATACGTCAAACCAGCTGCGCTAAATACAGCGTCTTTTCCGCGTCCAGACTTTACTAGTTTATAAATTGAACTACTGCTAAATGTTCCTACTCGACCTTCCATTACTTTACCTTGTTTAATACGTTAATAATTCTTTTGTATTCCTTTTCGTTTTCTTCTATTATAACCTGCTCAATTGCTTGAACGTCTTCAGGTGTTAGTTTATCTCTAACCGCCTCAAAATTAGATTCTATTTTATCCTTCATTTCTTCCGAACTAAACCTAATTCTGTTAAATGTTGGGTTATCAACTCTATTCAAGTTACGTCCAAACAAATCTCCTAAATGCTCGCAAGCGTCCTTAATTGCGTAACTCTTTGCAGCTGGTAAAGCCTTCATTACAGCGTCTTGTTTTACGGCTGTTAAGTCAGAAGCCGCAGCCCCTTTATTAGTTTGTATGCCAACCGCCCCTACTCCGTCGTGAAAATCCCATTCAGAAGTAACTGGATTAAAATAATGAAGCCTAACTTCTACGCTTACAGAATTAAAAAGCTGTTGAACTCCTTTTACTTCTACTTTCCATTTTTGGAAAATAATATCTAAAAGATTTTCAATTTGTCCTATTGGAATGTAGCTAACGTTTCTTGCAAAAGGGTGTTGTTTTACCCATTCTGGACGTGGCTTTGAATTTAAAACTGATTTTTGTACTTCTAGTTTTTGCGCTAACTCTGGGTTAGATTCTAGCTTTGTAAGTTTATCGCTCATTATGAATGTCTTTATAAGTAATTTTTTTCTTTATGTCGTGTATACACGATTGAGTTAAATTGAATTTTTCCGATAGCTTTTTATAAGTTTCTTTAGATAAGAAAACTTCCATAGCTTCTGACTTAGATAACCTCCTATCCATTAATCCATTAATGTATGCGTGAGAAACGTTCTCAGCATTAGTACACCATTCTAAATTAGAAACGCTATTGTTTGTTTTGTTTCCGTCTTTGTGATTAAGAAAAGGTTTGTTTTCTGGATTAGGTAAATATGTAATAGCTACTAACCTATGCACTAAAAAATTTTTCCTTTCTAGTTTTTTGAAGTTTAAAGAAAGTCTTAAATAACCACATTTAGTTTTATATGGCTTCATTAATTTTACAATTCCTTGTTTGTTTGAATAAACTTCACCGCACTTAGAAACAAAATAATTTTCGTTATTAGGGTAACTCGCTAAAGCTAAATCTGTTTTACTCATTTCTCTATTTTTGAATGTTATTTTTAACGTGGTAACAAATATCAATTAGTAATTTAACCCCCCAGAATGGGTCAGCGTTTTGCGGCTGTTGAATTACTCGACCGTTCCAAATAGCGTGTAAATGTGCTACTTGTTTAGGGTTTAAATCTGGGTACATTTCTCGAATTTCTGAAATGTAAGCGAACCGAATTGGCATACCGCTTTTAGCTTGTAGAAGTTTTAACTTCCAGTCTTGCGCTGTTATCATAGTTTTGTATTTAGTCATTATATTAGTTTAAAATCTGAATAATTAAATTGTATTTTCTTCAACTGTCCTAGCAAATGAAAGAAGCAAGTAAATGAAGCGTCATTGAATTGTACTATCTGACAAGTCATTGAACCGTCTAACGCTGTTAAAGTATTGTTCTTTCCTACCTCAAAAACATTGTAACCCATTTGAGTAATTGATTTGACGTTAATAATTTGAACGCCTATCTCTTTTAGGTCTTGTTCTCGGATTGTTTTCTCTTGCGTTAATTGCATTTCTCTAGTTTTAAATTCCCGACAAATATAAAATAAACTTTTGATTTGTACAAATGTTTGTACAAAGTAATTAATTTGTATATTTGTCGAACAAAACAGAGAACAATGGAAACAGAACAAAGAGAATTTGAAGTAAAATTAACCCCAGCAAATGAGTCAATACTTGATAGGTGGGATAAAGATTGGCGCGATCTTCACGAATTACAAGGAAATAAAAATACTCTATTGCTGGATATTTCAGTAGAAGAAAATTTCGGAAGTGATTACGGTACTATTGACGAATATGGAAGGAGTGAAAGTATTAAAGTGTTGAATCATACATCGTATTTTGACCAAGAAGGAAACGAACTAGAAAGCGAAATGATTGATATATTAGATTTGCCTTGTGGTGTTATTGGCTAACGAATAGGAATAAAAATATGTGCGTAGCATTAGTTTTATTGTGTTGTAGCACTGTAAAGCGAACGGATTATGAAAGCAGAAGATTGGACAATAACAGAAGATGAACAACCAAGTATAAACACTACGAAAAACGATTTATTCTTGGTTTATATGCCTACAATTTGCGATAAAAGACACCATTATCAAATTGCAAAATACAGACCGAGAAAAGCTGTTTTTGTGGGGGTAATGGGGGGTGTTCTTAAATATGTTGAGAGGTGGCAAAAAATTGAAAACGAAACCAAGTGAGCGTATGTGCTACAACACCAAGCTAAGAAACGTGCGAAGCAATGTTTCCTTAGCAACTGTTAACGCACGTTTTAATGTGCGAAATTACTTTTCAATGTAAATTAACCCTCCTAAAATTGCAGCGACTGATCCAAAGGAAATACAACCAATTTTTAAAAGTTTATTGCCTCGTTTTAATCGCTTAATTGATTTATCTTTTGATCTGATTAGTTCCCGGTAGTAAACTTCTTTTTCTTGGTGGATTACTTCTTTTTCCTTGAACTTAAATAACGCCTCTTTTTGCGCCTTAATAGCTTCGTCTTGTTGTTCTATCCTTCGCGCTCGGTTAAGTAGCAGAGAATCGCAGTAAATAGCCTTAATTTGCGACTTTCTTATTGACTTTAGTTCGTCAATTGTGAATTGCCCTTTTAATGATATTGATAAGGCTGTCAGAATTACTAATAGTATCGACGTTTTCATATTGTTTTTGGATATTTTTTTCCAGTTCAAAATAGATAGTATCAATCTTTTGACCTTCCAAACTCAACGAATCTACAAACAAGGCTAAAGAATCAATCTTTTGCTGTTTTAAATCTAGCAAAGAATCATATTTAACTGTGTCTACTTCTTCTACTTTGTTCGGGTTAGTGGTTGCGTAGTATAGAAGGAAAAGCAAACCAATTGAAAGCCCGATTAAAAAAGATAGTACTTGATTATTCACTTTGCCCTCCATTGGTTACAAATAAATGAATATTCTCACCGTTTGAAATAGCTTCTTTAATCTTAGCAGTTAAAGGTTTTTCCATTGTTCCTTGAATAGTATCGTCGTTCAACCTATTCTTAGCTACCAACGGGCAACCATGAGTATTAGAATGGTTGTTCCCACCATGAAAGCGAACGCCTTTAAATTGTATTCCATTGCAGTTAATAGTCCATTTACCGTCAGTAGATAGGATAGGCATTTCTCGCTTAAACCTTGAACTCATTGTAACGTCAACTAGATATTCACCTTCTGGAATTGCTGTCTCGCCTTTTACTTTAATTGCGTAAGGCCGAACGGTATCTTCTAAGGTTTCACAAAAATAAACCCCGTCAATGTATAGTTTTCCTAACGTTGTTCTTGCGGTGTAGCTGTCTCGTTTTAGTTCAATTTTCATAACTTTTATTTTCGATTTGCCTATCTAGTTTTGTATCAATTCGGTCAAGTCGTTGATTCATTAATTCAATTTTTACAGCAAGTTCTGAAAGTAATTTAATAGATTCAATTCTGGACGGTTTGCTTTCAGCTTTGTAGGCTTCGACTGACTCCAACCTATGCTCTAATTTTTGAACTTTTGTAACTGTTGGTAGTTGTTGATTCAGCTTCTTTATTTCGTTAGAATTGGTGCTAATTTGGCCATTCATTCCAGACGTAAAGACAAAGAATGTGAATGCACCTCCAAGAAGTGTAAAGAAAAAACCATAAGCCCAATTGATATTCTTCACAATTCAAATTTTTCAGGTTTAATAATTCCAGTTTTTCTTCCAAGCCAATCAACAGTAATAGAAAAAATACCTGTTAAGGTATAGCCGCTTACCTCTAGTGTTAAATCTCCTTCGCCAGCTTTATTCAAAGCCCATTGTGTTATCTCTTCATTATTAACACCACTATGAATTAGAGTTACAAAAATCGCGCTAAAAGTAAAGCCGATTATCATATTATTCCACCTTTTGGAAAACCATCTATAGAAACTGCGTTGAAATCCGTTCGGCTTTTTTCCGTAATAGTATTCGTGGTTTTGATAATGTATAAATTCTGAGGCAATTACCCCAACAAAAATTACAACAGCGTAAATAAGTATTTCTTTCATATTTTTACGTTAATCTGGTTAAATACCTCCATCTGTAATTGCCCAACCTTTTCCAACTAAACTTGCCCTTGCTGTTGAACTTGCTGCCGTATATTTAGCCGTTCCAAAACTTATAGTTATTGGAGTTTGGACTGGTCTAGAATCCCAACCATTATAGATAGCATCTAGGTTTGTTGAGCTAAAGGTAGAAGGAGTTTTAGTGCCCATAAAATTTACAAAATCCGTGACATTCGAAACATTCCAACTTCCTAAATTTTGGTCAAATGCTGGTGCATTATCAAACATCCAAAACATATTAGTAACGCTACTTACATCCCACCCACCTATATTACTGTTGAAATTATTGCAACGGCGAAACATTTGACTCATATTTAACGCACTTGTAGGAGTCCAACTTGATATATTACCATTGAAATTAGTACATTGCTGAAACATCCGTTCAAATGTGGTAACGTTGCTAACATTCCAAGAATTTAAATTTTGATTAAATGAAGAGCAACCAAAAAACATATATCTAGTATCCGTTGCACTAGCCATATTCCAAGAATCCAAAGGCTGGTTAAAAGAAGAGGCGCCATTAAACATACTTACGAAAAAAGTAACGTTGGAGACATCCCAGCTGGTAATATTACCGTTAAACGAAGAGCAATTGAAGAATGTTCCATTGAGATTAGTCATATTACTGACATCCCAATTATTCATATCTACATTCAAACTGGAACAACCATTAAAAGTATTGGGTAAAGATGTAAGAGTTCCTAAATTTGGAGCATCAGTAAAGCCACCCGTAAAATTGGCGCATCCACGAAACGAACTAGTCATGAACTCAAAAACATTATCTCCCCATTGGTCAATTGTAATGAGTTTTAATTTGTCTCCGCCATTATTAAAATAAAACCCGCCAAATGAACCAGATATAGTTATTTGATATGTTCCACCGCTTGCGTATGTATGTGAAACGTTTCCTGCTGCTGCTGCGCTAAAATTTCCATCACCCCAATCAACAATTGCCGCATAAGTTCCAGTACCAGAAAAAGGAATTACCATCGTGTCTGGTGCAGAGCCTGCTCGCGTAGTATCAACGGTCATTTTAAATAAAGTAAGGTCTACTCCACCTCCAGCCGCTTGGCTATAAATTCCTAATCTTCCGCTCATTTTACGCTTTTAAAGTTCCTATCAATCTCCAAGTATTCGCAGCCGTTTTCTTTAAAACTGAACCGCTAAAAACCCCGTCTAGTTTTAAATTCCCGTCCTTGCTTTCAATCGTTTGACTTCCACTACCGATAAAACTAACGTCGTTCGTTAAGTCAATCGGTGAAAACTCGAACTCCGTACCTACTGCAAAATCTCCATTCGCTGTATCTGTTACGGTTATAACTACCGCTCCTCCCGTTGCGTCAACGTCATAAAATGTATTTGGGTCTAAAGCCTCTAAATTAGCCGAAGCACTTATTGCTGTTCCAACGGGTCTATAAACTCTTGCGCTTTGGTCGCCCAATAATGAACTTTCAAGAGTTAAAGTGTTACTCATTGTGACTGGTGAAGAAAAAGTTTTATTTCCTGAAATCGTTTGAGAACCACTTAACAACCAAATTCTATTTCCAGCCTCTGCAATATCTTGAGCGTCTAGTACAACAACTCCAGTATCTCCGTTCACACTTGTAACGGGTGCAGTTGGATAACTTAATTCTGTCCAACCTCCAATAACTGAAGGGTCATTTCCCGTTATAATAAAATTCGTTCCCGTATCTGTTCTAACGCACCAATCACCCTTCTCACCACTTAACAAAAGCATAGCTGTTTGGTCGGCTGCCGTTCCTAAATATTCGCTAATTGCTATGTCTGGAATTTGTGCGCTTGGTATTTTTGAATCTGATCCAAGTGAAGCGTAACCATTTGCTGCGCCTTTATTTGCAGATTGCTCAGCCGTTGATATTAGTGTTTTTTCTGCCGTTGTTACAAATAGCTTTAGCGCACCTTCTGTAATATCGTCTGAATCGTCTGTTAAAGTGATTAAACCAGAATCAATCATATTCGTTAAACCTTCCCTAAGTTTAGCGGGTGTTATAAACTCAGTTGCATTATTAGGAAATAATACAAGCAAGTTAGATAGTAGTGTTGTTCTTGTTTGTTGTGCCATTATGAATATTTTTTATCTCGATTATTAAACTTGTCAATGAAGTTAAGTTCTAGTAATAGTTCTGGTCTTTTGTTTGCGTAGCTAGGTGAAT
>Ga0265309_10000687_pt1 | contig 13916 bp, 11 predicted proteins | sample Helome_FD_192492 | JGI IMG/M metagenome (GOLD analysis project Ga0265309, IMG submission 192492) | Marine sediment microbial communities from subtidal zone of North Sea - Hel_20160524 (Illumina Assembly) | ecosystem: Environmental > Aquatic > Marine > Subtidal zone > Sediment ...
ACCCATTCAAGTTCGCCAATGAAAAATGTATCATCGATCTCCCCATTGATGTTGTAGATCTCATCATCCTGGCATGAGAAGATCGCAAATAAACCAAGTATGTATATTGCTTTTTTCAAGGAGCGCTTTAATTAGAACGCTGAACGATAAAGAGTCCGGAATTAATGTCAGATATGATAATTTTACCGGAATCGAAATATGGGTAAACACTCCATACACCACTAAATTCAGCTGCATTATTTACTGGGTAGGTATCAAAGAATCCTGTTTCTGTAATGGTTTGGGATTCTATTCCTGAAATATCTAAAACGCGCATCCCAGCCGTATAATTGGAAAGGAAATATTCATCCCCTTTGACATACCCATTATGGTCAATAGCAGATGTAGGGCCCAGATAGGTAGTGTGTAAAACGGGATTATCCATATCCGTCATATCGAATATCAAAGTCCGCGAATTAAACAAGAAGTTGATCTCATCCAGTTCATCCCCAACGATCAGATACTTGTGATCTTCCGTGAACCAGCCCTGGTGGGTATAGGCCCTATTGGAATAATTGATCACACTTAGATTTGTAGGGCTCGATTTATCGCTTACATCGACCACTACTATATTGGTTTCATTTGCGCCCACATAGATCTCTTTCCCCACATGTTCAGCATCAGGACCGTTATATGTAATTACGTTAGCGTCATGTGTATAACCATTAGTGGCCAGACCCCCATCGGCTGCGGGATTAACCGGGTCCTGCACATTGATAAAATGAGCCCCACCAAAATAAGCATCATCACGTGCAGTGCCTACGGCATAGGCGTAGCCGCTATCTTCATTAATAACAATATTATGGGCATTCCCAAAGCCCGTAAAATTTGCATCGGCACTAAAGACAATGGGCGGACTTGCCACATCGCGCAATTGGGTAAGATCAAATACCTGCATGCCATGACCCCCTGCTTCAGCTACTACAAAGGCATGATCACTATACACCTTGATATCACGCCATGAACTTGATGATGTTGCAGTGGGCAACTTCCCCACATAGACGAGATTTTCCGTATCTGAGATGTCTACAAAAGCAGTTCCATCATTAAGTCCGATCAGCGCATATTCCTTTGAGGTCATTGGATCCGTCCATCCCCAGATATCATTGGCAGATTGGGATCCAAAATCATTTAAGGGGATACGACCTAACAGATCATAACCATCGCAAGCATAGATTCCGGCCATACCATTCTCGCATACCTGGAAATTAGTGTCTCCGGTATTATTGTTATCGTTGTTGTTGCTATTATTGGAATTGTTGTCTCCCGGATCTATCATAACATCCGGGCCATCATCTTTAGAACAGGAAAAACATAGCAAAGTACATGCAAGTAGGAGCAAAACACGATTCATAGCAAGAATTTTACATTGGACTCACTAGTAAAGATACGGTTTATCCTGCTTATTTTTGTTTTATGCTCGAAGACAAATCACCTCAAAGAAGACCCTTAGAAGAACTTGGAGAATTCGGATTGATCAAACATTTAACCCGTTCTTTTGATCTCAGCCATGAAAGTTCTAAACTAGGCATCGGAGACGATGCTGCGATCATTGGCAGCAGAGATCCCATAGTTATCACGACGGATATGCTGGTGGAAGGAGTACACTTTGATCTTTCCTATATGCCGTTGAAACATTTAGGATACAAGGCCGTAATAGTCAATCTATCTGATATTTATGCCATGAATGCCCGGCCTAAGCAGATCACAGTATCCTTAGCCGTTTCCAACAGGTTTCCTTTAGAAGCGTTGGAAGAACTATATGAAGGAATTGCCCAGGCTTGCAAACTATATAAGATAGACCTGGTTGGAGGCGACACTACCTCATCCCAAAAAGGGCTCATCATCAGCATCACAGCAATTGGGCAGGCAAAGGAAGATCATATTATATACCGAAAGGGTGCAAAGCCGAATGACCTTCTTGTTGTAAGTGGCGATCTAGGGGGAGCCTATATTGGATTACAAGTACTCAGGCGCGAACAGGAAGTTTTTAAGGCAAACCCTAATCATCAACCCGATCTCGAGCCTTACAGCTATATAGTAGAAAGGCAATTAAAGCCAGAAGCACGTAAAGATGTGGTTAGCCTCCTGAAAGAACTGTCTGTCCATCCAACTTCTATGATCGATATAAGTGACGGGCTCTCATCTGAGATCCTGCACCTCTGCGAAGAAGGTAATGTGGGCTGTGAATTGTACGAAGAAAAGATCCCTATAGATCCAACAGTGATACGAGCTTGTGAAGAATTTGATCTCGATCCTACATTGGTTGCCCTAAGTGGAGGGGAGGATTATGAACTCTTATTCACCATTGATCAAAAGGAATACCCCAATATAAAAGGCAACCCTCATTTAACTGTTGTGGGGCATATAACAGCCAAGAATGAGGGTGCCAATTTAATTACCAGGAACAATACTAAAATTCCCATCACCGCTCAGGGATGGAATGCATTTTCCTAACTAAGTTTATGCTACTTGATGTGTCGCTCTCCTTTTATTATAAAGGTCTTCGAGCGTACTGTTGATTTCCTTGTTTTCAGGAGTTAAAAGTGAAAGATTGCCATTAACATCTGTAGTGACTTCTCTACTACAGTGAACGCAACTGTACTCTTTGATGTGCTTGGTAACATTTTTGGTCACGATGTAGTGATGACCCAGAATGGAACAAATAAACTTCTTCATCTTGTAGGTTTAGCTTTTTGCAAGATTCGGTTTGGGGAACCTAAGCTTGGGGTTACAATTTGTTTTAATTAATTATGATCAAATCGTTAGCGTTACAGTAAAAAAACGACTACTACTCCTATTTTATTGGGTGAACAGTGCATTTTTCCTCCTTATTTTCGATAAAGCTCACTCCTTTCGATAAAAAGCAGGAATTAGTCGACCAACTACCCGAAATTTATCGTTCTCCTGTTTCTTATTATTTCGTTTTACTTTGTAATGTGAAGTTTTCAAGAGATACACTCATTACAGCCTTAGCTTTATTCTCCCTCTTTTTTGGAGCAGGCAATCTGATCCTTCCACCACTGCTGGGGTTTCAATCGGGATCCCTATGGTGGATCGTAACCCTGGGGTTTTGTCTGTCCGCCGTACTGATCCCAATTTGGGGGATCCTAGCCCACGCCCGACTTCAAGGTACCATGTATGATTTTGCCAAAAAGGTATCCCCCACCTTCAGTCTAATTTACTGCACCTTGATCTATATCATCTCCGTTTCTCTCCCTTCCCCAAGAACAGCTTCTGTAACACATGAAATGGCAATAGCTCCTTTCTCAGATAGCCCCTCCTGGGTTACCGCATCTATATACTTTGTGATTGTCTTCATATTTGTTATGAACAGATCTAAGATCGTGAGTATCATAGGGAAATGGCTTACGCCAGCAATCTTATTGATCCTCCTGGCTATAATTGGTATAACCTTATTCATTCCAAACCTGGAAATGGCCATATCAGATATGCCTAACCCTTTTTCCGTAGGCCTCTTGGAAGGGTATCAAACCTTTGACGCCATAGGTGCTGTTGTTGTCGGAGGGGTGATCATTATTTCCATCAACCTGAATAATCCTAATGCAAGCTACAAGGACAAACGTCGGCAGATCGCACAAGCGGGCTGGTTAGCAGGCTTTGCACTCTTCCTTGTCTATGCCGGTCTTATTGTAACCGGGGCATTATGGCAAGGTGGTTTTGAGGTAGATATTAGCAGAACCAGACTTCTTACCAGCATTGGAAGTGCTACGTTGGGCGCCACTACAAATATATTTTTGAGTTTGCTCATTGCACTTGCCTGCTTTACAACAGCAGTGGGAATCATAACCGGGGCTGCGGATTTTGCTAAACACCGATTCAACAATTCCCAGCAAGCATATACGATCACAGCATTAGCCAGTACTATTCTTGGAATACTTATGGGACAATTTAATGTAAGCTATATAATAATGGTTGCACTCCCTGTGCTTTTGCTCATTTATCCGGCAACGATCGCTTTAATCATCCTAAATAATTTACCTGAAAAATTGGCTAGCGCCCGAATCTTTAAATTGGTGATAGGCTTTACCCTCTTAATGAGCATTCCCGATTTTCTGGGAAGTGTGGGGTATCCGGAACTTAAATCTTTTCTTCTGCCCATAGTACCCTTTATGGAACAAAGTATGGGTTGGGTGCTTCCAGCCTTGCTGGGCTTTGGGATTGGATATCTGCTGGAAAGGCGATCAGCTGTTCATTAAGGATTCTATTTCATCCGGGTCTATCGGTATTCCCGACATCAGATTTATGGGATTTCCTTTTTCCTGAATGACTACATCATCTTCCAAACGTATTCCCATTTTTTCATCCGGTATATATATCCCGGGTTCTACGGTAAACACCATATTGGCTTTCATTGGCGTTTTGAGTGCGCCATAGTCATGGGTGTCCAATCCAATATGATGACTGGTTCCATGCATGAAGTATTTCTTATATGCCGGCCTATCCTTTTCCTCTTTTTGTATGTCGGCTTTATCCAACAATCCGAGGCTGAGCAATTCTGATGTCATTACCTTCCCTACTTCTTTGTGGTATTCTTTCCAGATCGTGCCGGGAACCAGCATGTTAGTAGCTTCATTCTTTACTTTCAGCACTGCCTCATAGACCTCCTTCTGTCTTTTTGTAAAACGGCCATTGACCGGTATAGTTCGGGTCATATCACTTGAATAATTGGCATAAGATGCGCCAACATCCATTAGCAAAAGATCCCCATCCTTACATTGATTGATGTTTTCTATATAATGAAGGACATTGGCATTTTGGCCTGATGCAATAATCGGGGTGTAGGCAAATCCATCTGAGCAATTGCGAATAAATTCATGAATATATTCTGCTTCAATCTCATATTCCCAAACCCCAGGAGCAACAAAACCTAATATTCGGCGGAAGCCTTTTTCAGTGATCAAACAAGCCTTTTGGATCAAGTCGATTTCTTCCTGTTCTTTTACTCCACGAATCTCTTGCAAAATTCGATTGCTTTTGGCCCATTGATGTGCAGGAAAATCCTTTTTGCACCTATGAATAAAACGGTCTTCCCGGGTTTCTGTCTCTACCGCCTGGCGATAATGTTCATTCGTATTAAAATATATGGTGTCTGCTTCTGTCATAAGGTCAAAGAAGATCTTATCAAAGTCTGAAAGCCAATGAACGGTCTGGATACCTGAAACTTTTGTTGCGGCCTCCTTTGTTAACTTTTCTCCTTCCCAGACAGCGATGTGCTCATTCGTCTCTCGGACAAATGCCACTTCGCGGTATTTCGGATCGCTCGCCTCAGGAAAAAGTAAAATAATTGATTCTTCCTGGTCAATCCCGCTTAAGTAAAAGATATCCCGGTGTTGTTGAAAAGGGATGGTGCTGTCTGCACTGACGGGATAAATATCATTGGAATTAAAAACAGCAATACTGCTTGGCTTCATTTGAGCTGTAAACTTCTTCCGATTCTTAATGAACAAGGTGTTGGGAATGAGATCGTATTTCATCAAAGTTGAATTTTTTCAAATGTACATATTCAATTATGGCCAACAAAAAAGGAGGCCTGTGGCCTCCTTTGATATATTCATTGCGTTGCTTATTTCGACATAGCATTCTTGATGGCACCAATGATCGCCATGATCACGCCTCCACCAACGCCTCCTCCGGCAACACTTCCTAAAATACCGCCTAGGTCCATTTCCCCACCACCGGCATCTAAACCGATCATGCCAAGCAATGTCCCGCCAAGGCCACCTCCTAAAATACCGGAAATAGAATTTCCGAGGGTTCCGAGGGATAGATTCTTTAATAATTTACCTGCGACATTTCCTCCGACAGCACCTGAAACGAGTTGAATAATCAACGGTAAATACTCTTCCATTTTATAATGTTTATTAGTTAGACGAAGTGAATTTAACAATTTTACAGTAAGAATTGTGTCTAATCTCGCTTCATCTATGTTTCGTGATGCGCAGGCAAATTGCTATTTTCATCCTCCAATTAAACTATTACACAATGAAAAATGTACTTCTTTCCCTTCTCCTTTTAGCTGGGTTCAACTTATTTGCACAACCAAATTCCAGTGCTGCTGATGAGGTGATCCAAGCGTTGGAATTAAAAACAGCTGCCGCAAATTCTTCCCTGGTCAAAAATCTAAAATTTTCCAATATTGGGCCGACCGTAATGAGCGGAAGGGTGACGGATATTGATGCCAATCCGGCGAGACCGCATGAATTTTATGTCGCCTATGCCTCAGGGGGGCTTTGGTACACCAATAATAATGGAACCTCTTTTAAACCCGTCCTTGACAATTCTGCCACTCAGAATGTGGGCGATATTGCTGTCGACTGGAAAAGCGGAACCCTATGGGTAGGAACCGGCGAAAATAATTCTTCTCGTTCGTCTTATGCCGGGATTGGACTATTAAAGTCTACTGATAAAGGAGAAACATGGACGCATGTAGGATTGTCCGATTCCCATCACATCGGTCGGATCCTGATCAATCCAAACAATCCGGATGAAGTTGTTGTAGGTGTAACAGGACATTTATATTCCCCGAATGAAGCTCGAGGCATATACAAAACGGTTGATGGAGGGAATAGTTGGCGAAAGACTTTGTTCATTTCTGAAAATACGGGTATAATAGATGTAGCCCGAGCCCCGGGTAATTTCAGTGTGATGTATGCCGCAGCCTGGCAAAAAGACCGCAAGGCGTGGAATTTTACTGGTAATGGGAGCGAATCCGGTATATTTAAAAGTACGGACGCAGGAGATTCATGGGAATTGGTCACTACCCAAGGAAGTGGTTTTCCAACTGGAGATGGAGTAGGCCGGATTGGCTTTGCTGTATACGATGAAAATATAGTATATGTTGTGCACGACAATCAATTCAGGCGAGAAGAAAAAGATGAGCCTACACCTCCCCAGGCAGGGCTCGGCAAAGATGATTTTAAAGGGATGGCCGCTGCTGATTTCCTTAAACTTGACGATAAAAAATTACGAACTTTTCTAAGTCGCAATCGTTTCCCTAAGAAGTATACTGCGGAAAAGATAAAATCTATGGTGCGATCACAGGCTATTTTGCCAGAAGCCCTGGCCAAGTATCTCGAAAATGCTAATTCACTCTTGTTCGACACTCCTGTTATTGGTGCAGAAGTATATAAAAGTACGGATGGCGGCACTAGCTGGAAAAAAACACATGAGGATTATATAAATGATCTGTATTATAGTTATGGGTATTACTTTGGGCAGATCAATGTTGATCCTAGTGACCAGGACAAGATCTACCTCGGGGGCGTGCCTTTAATCAAATCCAATGATGGCGGGCAGACTTTTTCCTCAATTAATGGGGACAATGTTCATGCAGATCATCATTCGCTTTGGATCAATCCGGCCATGTCCGGACACCTGATCAATGGCAATGACGGTGGGATCAATATCTCATACGATGATGGCGCGAATTGGTCTAAACACAATTCTCCTTCAGTGGGTCAGTTTTATGATATTCATGTTGACAATGAAGAACCCTACAACGTCTATGGAGGGCTTCAGGACAATGGCGTTTGGAAAGGCCCACATGATGCCGAAGAGTCCAGTGATTGGCATGGTACGGGCAAATACCCGTGGTTACGAATAATGGGAGGAGACGGAATGCAAACCCAGGTAGACTCAAGGAATTCTAACATCGTATATACAGGCTTTCAGTTTGGGAATTATTTTCGTTTAGACCTTGCGAATAAATCCAATACTCGGATTCAGCCTAAACACGATCTGGGTGAAAATTCATATCGTTTTAATTGGCAATCTCCCATTCTATTATCTCCGCATAACCAGGACATTTTATATTTCGGCAGTAATCATTTGCATAGATCTTTGAATAAAGGAGACGAGTGGGAAACCATATCCCCTGACCTTAGCCAGGGCGGGAAAAAAGGAAATGTGGCTTATGGGACACTTACTACGATCTCGGAATCTGAATTTGCCTTTGGCTTGCTTTATGTCGGCACAGATGATGGTCGCATCCAGCTAAGTAAAAATGCAGGGGGTTCATGGGAAGATATTTCAAATAATTTACCTCAAAACATGTGGGTTAGCCGGGTGCAGGCTTCGACACATAAAAAAGAACGGGTGTATGCCACATTGAACGGATATCGATGGGACGATTTTTCACCATATGTATATAGGAGTGATGATTACGGAAAGACATGGGTTGATATTGGCAATGAACTTCCGATATCTCCGGTAAATGCCATTGTTGAAGACCCGCATAATCAAGATCTCTTGTTTGTCGGTACAGACAACGGGCTTTATGCAAGTTTTGACCGCGGAGCGAGTTGGCATTTATTTCAAAATGGTATCCCGGAAGTTGCCATACATGACCTGGTTATCCAAGCCGATGCAAAACACTTATTGGTTGGCACTCATGGACGGAGTATTTATAAAGCCGATATAGCTAATCTTGAAAAAATGGGGTCTGAGATCTTTTCACGCCCACTTTATGCTTTCGATATCGAAGACATTAAACATTCAAGCCGTTGGGGAAATACGTTTTGGTCTTGGGGAGATCCAAGTACACCGGGAATAGATGTCACTTTTTATTCTAAGGACGGTGGCTCGCATAAATTCGAGGTTAAGACGGCAAATGGGGTAGTTGTAAGTGAAACGGAAATGAATGCCGACAAAGGATTGAACATCATTTCCTATGACGTTGCTTTTTCTAAGGCTGGTAAAATGGCCTACCGTAAGAAAGTGAAAAAAGAGATGAAAGCTGCATCAAATGGGAAGACCTATTTGCCTAAAGGCGATTATACCATTATAATCTCCGGCAAGAATGTAGAAGAGTCACTTGAGTTCAGTATCGAATAAAGAAGAAGCTTACTTCCCGATATGGAATAGGGCTTCGCCCTGGTTAACCACGGCTTGGTGATTAATGCAAAAGACAAAGCCGTCATAGGGAGATTTGACCTGCTTTCTTCGGCGGGCATAGGTATCTGTTACTATACCTAGTTCTTGTCCTTTTTTGATAGCAGATCCATTTTTGACTTCCGGGATGAACATGCCGGCAGTAGGGGCCCTTAGCCATTTTCGTTCTGTTATCATGACAGAATCATGCTTTTCTGCATAGAGCGGATCAAGTTCGGCGACCATTTCAAAATGATGAAGTACATTGAGGATCCCCTGCATACCTTCAAGTATGGCATAGTCATCAAATCGCATACTCTCTCCTGCTTCGAACACCACTACAGGAACACCTTTCTTAAAAGCTGCACTGCGGAATGAACCTTTGATCAATCTGGCCGGAAATACGAAAGGTGCCTTAAAAACCTCAGCAATCTGCCTGCTAACTTCATCTTCTTCAGTATATCTGATCTGGGGATAATTATGGCGTTGTGCCCCGCCTGTATGAAGATCAATACCAAAATCTATCTGATCCAATATTTGTGAGGTATAGTGATAGGCCATCCTACTTGCCATGGATCCGGTCTTTGTTCCAGGGAAACTTCTGTTCACGTCTTTCCCATCGGGAACATCCCTGGAAAAATGGATAAATCCAAATATATTTAGGATGGGTACAGCGACTACCGCACCCCTATCTACATGAAAGGATTCTTCCTGAAGCATCCTCCTGACGATCTCAATGCCATTGATCTCATCACCGTGAAGGCCAGCCTGTACCAAGACCGTAGGACCAGGCTTTTTGGAATTAAATACATAAATGGGAATATCGATCAGTGTCCCGGTTGGCAAGCGATCAATACTAATCTTAACTAGTTTATGTTCGCCGGGGGAGACCGTTTCCTTACCTATAGAAATACTTTTGCTTTTTTCTTCTTTTGGCATTTTTTTCGACGAATTTTATGATCTCTTTGGCGATATCAATACCCGTTGCTCCTTCTATTCCCTGGAGTCCGGGAGAGGCATTTACCTCGATTAGAAGCGGACCTTGATTAGAGCGTATGATATCTACACCGGCCACTCCCAGTCCTAAATACTTTACAGCATTGAGTGCAATAAATTGTTCCTTAGGCGTAGGCTCTATAGCTTCTGTATTCCCGCCCCGATGCACATTTGAGCGAAATTCCCCCAGCGCACTGCTTCGTTTCATGCTGGCAACGATCTTATTGCCGACAACAAAAATGCGAATGTCTTCGCCATTGGATTCCTCTACATATTTTTGAAGTAAGATACTTGTGTTCATTTTATAGAACGTATCAATGATGGACTTGGCTGATTTTTTTGTTTCCGCCAGGATCACACCCAGACCTTGTGTGCCTTCTTGTAGTTTTATGATTACAGGCGTTCCACCAATGATCTTTATCTGTTCTTCAATATTATCCGGATTAACAGAAAATAATGTTTCAGGAATCGGGATGTGCTTACGCGCCATTATTTGAAGTGTCCGGACCTTGTTTCGTGCTCGGGTTATCCCCAGGGAACGAGCTGTACTAAAAATGCCATTCATCTCAAATTGTTTGACAATGGCAGCTCCATGTCGTGTTACTTTCGCGCCTATTCTGGGAATAACGGCATCATAGGTTTTGGTAATGTTTTCATCTCTGAAATAGATCTGAGGCTTCCCAGACCCTAATTTCACACTGCATTTAGTGTGATCGATCACATCTACTTCATGCCCTGCATTCTCCGCCGCCTCTGCCAGGCGCTGGGTGGAATAAACCGACATGCTCACTGATAAAATGCAGATGTTCATGGTTAGTGCTGATAAAATTTATCCAGGTTGTGGTGTTTAAAAAAATACCCTCTTTTTAATTAACCCGAATAAAAATAAGAGAATTTTATACCAAGAGAACGTTATTCGGACAATTATGTTTCAAGTGTCGAGGATGGACTCCCCGCAAGTGCACTACTTATATTCCCTCTAAATAGCAATAGATTGGTCATTGGGAGTTTGTTAAAAATCCGGCTGTACCCTACCTTTGTCACTCTTAAATTTTGACTATGGGTGCATTGATAAAGTCCTCCATTCTACGCAAAGTCGTAATGGCACTTTCCGGACTCTTTTTAGTTCTTTTCTTAGCGCTGCATGTAACAATCAACTTCACCTCCGTTTTTTCACCGGATCTCTTTAATGAGCTATCCCATTTTATGGGCTATAATCCAATTGTGCAGTTCCTCATGCAACCTATTCTGATCCTTGGCGTAATCCTGCATTTTGTTTTAGGGGTTGGGCTGGAATTACAAAATTCCAAGGCTAGGTCAGTTAATTATGTAAAATTTAAAGGGGAAGCAAATGCAAGCTGGGTTTCGCGAAATATGATCATTTCAGGTTTGGTGATCCTGGCCTTCTTAGGTTTACATTTTTACGACTTCTGGATTCATGAGATCACTTTTAAATATATAGAATCCAGTCCCGAAGATCCGACAAGATATTACGAGGAAACTGTCCAGAAATTTATCCCAATGTGGAGAACCGTCATTTATGTGATCGCCTTTTTCTTACTCGGAATGCACTTATGGCATGGCTTTTCTTCTTCCCTTCAAAGTATGGGGTGGAACAATAAATATACGGCCTCTGTTAAGGCATTTACCAAGCTATATGCCCTCATAGTCCCTGCCAGTTTTATCATTATAGCCTTGTATCATCATTTTAACCATCTTAGCCAATAATCATGAGTAGCTTAGAATCTAAAATTCCTTCAGGACCGCTCGCTGAAAAATGGACAAAGCATAAGAACGATATTGACCTGGTTAACCCGGCCAATAAACGGAATATTGATGTCATTGTAGTAGGAACCGGATTAGCAGGAGGAGCTGCCGCAGCAACCCTGGCCGAGTTGGGTTACAATGTAAAAACATTCTGCTACCAGGATTCTCCAAGGCGCGCGCATTCCATTGCCGCCCAGGGTGGGATCAATGCTTCTAAAAACTATCAGGGTGATGGCGACAGCGACTATCGTTTATTTTATGATACCGTAAAAGGAGGCGATTACCGATCCAGAGAAGCCAATGTATACAGACTTGCTGAAGTCTCAGGTAATATCATTGACCAATGTGTGGCACAAGGCGTGCCTTTTGCCCGGGAATATGGTGGTTTATTAGACAACCGTTCCTTCGGAGGTGTCCTCGTATCTCGGACATTTTACGCCAAAGGTCAGACGGGTCAGCAACTATTATTAGGTGCTTATTCAGCTATGAACAGGCAGATAAACCGCGGAAAAATAAAATCCTATACACGGCATGAAATGCTGGATCTTGTTTTAATAGATGGAAAAGCAAGAGGAATTATTGCCAGGGATCTGGTTACCGGTGAAATTGAACGCCATGCTGGTCATGCAGTAGTCCTGGCTACGGGTGGATACGGCAACGTTTTCTTCCTTTCAACCAATGCCATGGGAAGTAATGTGACAGCGGCGTGGAGGGCTCATCGCCGCGGTGCATATTTTGCCAATCCTTGTTATACACAAATACATCCTACTTGTATCCCGGTATCAGGAGATCATCAATCCAAACTTACTTTGATGTCTGAATCCCTTCGGAATGATGGACGGATCTGGGTGCCAAAACGATTAGAAGACGCGCAAGCTATTCGGGAAGGTAAGCTGAAGCCTACAGAGCTTACAGAAGATGAAAGAGATTATTACCTGGAAAGACGCTATCCGGCATTCGGTAACCTTGTCCCCAGGGACGTGGCATCCCGTGCAGCAAAAGAGCGTTGTGATGCCGGCTTCGGTGTCAACAAAACAGGGGAAGCGGTATATCTTGATTTCGCCGCAGCCATCCAGCGCTATGGGAAAGAGAAAGCCCTGACATCGGGTGTTAAAGATCCCGATAAAGTGACACTTACCCAATTAGGTGAAGAAGTTATTGAGGCTAAATATGGTAACCTCTTCCAAATGTATGAGAAGATCGTAGATGAAAATCCCTATAAAACGCCAATGATGATCTATCCGGCAGTTCATTATACGATGGGCGGGTTATGGGTAGATTATAATCTGCAAACAACTATTAAAGGATGCTATTGCGCCGGTGAAGCAAATTTCAGTGATCACGGGGCCAACCGCTTAGGGGCCTCTGCTTTAATGCAGGGCTTGGCTGACGGATATTTTGTGTTGCCATACACTATAGGAGATTATTTATCAGATGATATACGTACAGGGCCAATAAGTACAGATAGTCCGGAATTTGAGGCGACAGAAAAAGAAGTTCTGGAGCGCATCAATAAATTCATGAATACCAATGGGACCCATTCCGTTGATTACTACCACAAGAAACTTGGCAAGATCATGTGGAATAAATGCGGAATGTCAAGAAATGCTGAAGATTTAAAATCGGCTATAGATGAGATTGCTGAGCTCCGAAAAGACTTTTGGGAGAATGTTAATATCCCGGGGGAAGAAGGTCAGTTTAATCAAGAACTTGAGAAAGCCGGCCGTGTCGCAGATTTTCTTGAACTAGGAGAACTTTTTGCCAAGGATGCCCTTCAAAGGAACGAGTCCTGTGGTGGTCATTTCAGAGAAGAATATCAAACACCTGAAGGAGAAGCATTGCGTGATGATGAAAATTTCAAATATGCGGCTGCTTGGGAATTCAAAGGTGCGCCTTCTGAAGCTGTTATGCATATAGAAGAATTAGTCTTTGAAAATATAGAATTGAAAACGCGTAGTTATAAATAATAGCTAGTATGAATTTAGTATTAAAGATCTGGCGGCAGGATAATGCTGAAGCAAAAGGAAAAATGGTGGAGTATCCCATGTCGAATGTAGAAGGGGATATGTCTTTTCTGGAAATGCTTGATGTACTTAATGAAGATTTGATCAATAAAGGAGAAGAACCTGTTGCTTTCGATCATGACTGTCGGGAAGGTATATGTGGTACCTGCTCTCTTATGATCAATGGAGAACCTCATGGCCCGGATAGATTAATTACTA
>Ga0265309_10000688_pt1 | contig 13912 bp, 9 predicted proteins | sample Helome_FD_192492 | JGI IMG/M metagenome (GOLD analysis project Ga0265309, IMG submission 192492) | Marine sediment microbial communities from subtidal zone of North Sea - Hel_20160524 (Illumina Assembly) | ecosystem: Environmental > Aquatic > Marine > Subtidal zone > Sediment ...
TACCTTGGCGTCGAAGATGAAGTCTTTTACCTCCTCTATTTTATCAGAATAGATGTTGTCTTTTTTTCCCTGCATTCTTTAAAGGTAAAAAGAAGTTATGAAAGAACAAGTTCTATTTTGGAAAAGTAAGACCGATATTTATGCACCCTATAAAGAGTGGATAGATGTGCCGGCCATTCGTGAAATGCAAGATGCCAAGGAGGCTCTGATATACCGTGAGCACTGGGAAGCGCGCCATCAGCTATTTAAAAACTTGCCCTTGGGTGAAGATATTCCCGGGTTGAATGCCGACTTCTCTCAGGATGCCGTGACCCTGGGGCAGCGCGCTGACCTGAACGATCAGCAAGTTGCAGATTTAGAGGCACTCGCTAAAGGACTCATCCCGTGGCGTAAAGGGCCCTTTAACTTGTTTGGGCTCGAGATCGATACCGAATGGCGCAGCAACTTAAAATGGGATCGTTTGGCACCTCACCTTGATTTAAAAGGGAAACGGGTTGCTGATGTCGGATGCGGAAACGGATATTATATGTGGCGAATGCTGGGGCAGGAACCTGATTTAGTAGTCGGCATGGATCCCTCTGAAAAATTCTTTCACGACTTTCACCTGCTGCAACGTTTTGTTCAAGCGCCTCAGATGGACTTTTTAATGGCAGGGGTCGAGCAGTTGCATTGGTTCCCCGGCTTTTTCGATGTCTTGATTTGTATGGGGGTGATTTATCACCAGAAGCATCCTGATGTCATGTTGCAGAACTTATGGGACGCAACCCTGCCTGGTGGGCAAGTGATTGTGGAAACCCTCGGGATTGAAGGGGACGACCCCGTCGCCTTGTATCCTGAAGGGCGCTACGCCAAAATGCGCAATGTGCATTACGTACCTACGGCTAGTTGTTTAATTAATTGGATGCAGCGCATTGGTTTTGAGGACATAGAATTAATCTCTGCGGAAAAAACCACCATTGAAGAGCAGCGCGGGACTGACTGGATGTTGTACGAAAGTTTGCCTGATTTTTTGGATCCGAACGATCATAACAAAACCATTGAGGGATACCCCGCTCCCTGGCGCTTTATGGTGAAGGCGAAGAAAGCTAAATGTAAATTAAACGAAGCACAGGATATATCCGTTTCCATTCCTTAAAGGTGACGACCGCCCCGTCACCTTTACTCTGGAGGGGCAGGGTAAGATGGCTGGTAAATCAAGCCGAATTCGACCTGTTTTAACTGTCATCATATGAAGCGACTTACCACTATCTACATGCGGGTTATTTTCCGAGGGGCTTCTGGTGGCTGCGGCGGAAGGCGGCCGGGGTTTCGCCGGTGACGTTGCGAAAACGGCGGGTCAAGTGGCTTTGGTCGCAGAAACCGACGTCGGTGGCAATTTGAGCCACATCCAGATCGCTGTGGGCGAGGAGATGGCGGGCATGCTGGATGCGTTGCGTCATGATAAATTCGGTTGGGGTCATGTGCAGGAGGTTTTGGAAGCGCCGGTTGAGTTGGGTGCGGGAGCAGGGGACCTGCCGGGCGACTTCCTCCATGTCGATATCTTCGCTGATGTGCTGTTCGATATAACGAAGCGCGGGGTCCAGTTCCTGGAAGTATTGAGCCCGGAGTTGTGTGGTCTCCAGCTCATGCATAGCGCCTGCGAGCCCTGCGGTGTTCCCTTTGTCGTCGTAGAGGGCCGCCTTGCTGGAAACCACCCACTGGGGCAGTTTCAGCCCGAGGTGGTGTACCAACCAGACCCGGTTAAGAACGGGTTTTCCGTTCAGGACGCCTTGGTCCTCTTCCAAATAGGCGGTGGCCAAGGCGGGCGGGTGGAAATCCAGGTCGGTCTTGCCGAGGGCGTCTTCCTCAGAAGCGGCCCCGAGACCCTGCCAGGTCATTCTGTTCAAATAGCAAAATCGACTTTTGAGGTCTTTTACGTAGAAGAAGATATCAGGGTGTAAGCCCACCAGCAGCAATGCATTGTTGGCATTGAGTTTGCAGTTCAGTCGTTGACTTATATCTGCAGGAAGGTTGATCTCAGGTTGAGTATATTTTACCATGTTGGTCATAACGTACAAAATCGGATAAGCGCGTTGCAAGGCTTAAGTGGTGATTATTATACATAAAAAATAATAAAATGTGTGTTTTTTTCGGATATTGAGGGGGGGGGCAGTTCTGGACGGTCATATGGTACAAAAATTCATCCCTGTGATCCAATACATCAGCGCGGAGATCATGTATATAATCGGGTGTAAATTCACAATACATATAATTTATGTTCATAACGAAGAAAAGCAGAGTTTAGCTAACACAGGAAGCCTCGGTGTGGTTGTGTTTGGCAAAGTAAATGGAGAAAAGATCATGATGAAAACTATTAAAACCCTAATTGTAAGTGCAGCACTGCTGTGCGGTGCTGCACCTTCTCAAGCTGCCATAGTTACCTTGAGCCCAGATAATGTGAATCGTTTAAATGAATTCAATCCCGCCACGGATTCTGATTCGGTTTTCTCAACCAGGCAGCAACTAACCAACAAACAATACACAACACTCTTCACCAGCACGGCAAGCTTCAATGCCGCCTTGTTAGCTCAGCTGGGTCCATTGGCGGCAAATCAAAAATATCAAATCGACTCGGCGACATTGACCGCAGGCTCGGCGGGTGATGATTATACAGTCCTGTCAAGAGCCCACCTGATGATTACGTCTTACGACCCCGGCGATGCCACCTGGAATGAGGCTGACAACTCTGCCAACACAGTATGGGGTACGGGAAGCAGTATAGATCAAACGGGAGGAACGGACTGGAACAGCACCACCATTGATACTGGCGTCTTGGACGGAGGCGGATTTTCGGTGTCCTGGTCCAACTTCGGCCCAACCGTGCAGAGCTGGATCGACGGTGGATCTAACCCCGGACTGTTTTTTGAAGATATCGGAAATACCGTTCTTGGCTCCCCGGGGCATCAAACATCAGGATCCAATGTGTCTTGGACCCTTGACGCCCAAATAGTGCTTATCCCAACTCCCGAACCCTCCAGTCTGGGGCTAATCTTGTTAGGGGCAGGGCTCTTGTCTAAAACGCGTAAGCGCAAAAGTGTACTTTAAACAAATACTGGATAGCCCCGTTTCCATTACTTCAAGGTGACGACAGGCCCTTTGGTCTGATCGGTAAAGCTGTGTGCACTGATGTTCTTCAGCAAGCATCAGGATGGCGGACTTAACTTGAGCGTGAAGGGCCCTCCGCATTACAGTCACGGAGTAAGCCTTCTTGTATAAACAGCTTGTAACAGGGCTTCAATGCCGGGGCGGTTATTTACTGAAAATATCATTTCCAAACAACCTTGAACAGATTAGGCTGGTTTTGGTCTTAGTCTTAATAATGGTTTGGAGATGTATATGAAAAAAACAGGATTAATTTTAGCGCTTAGTTTTTTAACTGCAGCTTTAAGCTTCGCCGAAATGCGCACCTGGACCAGCGTCAGCGGTTCTACGATCGAAGCAGAATACCAGCGCCGCAATGGCTCTATCGTAGTGCTCCAGTCTGCGGAAGGGAAAACGATTCGTTTTCCTTATTTAAAACTCAGCCCGGATGACAGAGCCCTTGTAGACAGCTTAGACTCAAGTGTGATCGTAGCGGAGGGAGAAAAATCTGATGCAAGTATAGACGCTGGTTTAAATAAACTGATCGGGAGTTCAAAACTCTTTAATGCCAAAGGTAAAAAAGTAGATACCGCTGAAGGACTTTCGGGTAAAAAAGCGATTGGTTTATATTTCTCTGCACACTGGTGTGGTCCATGTCGTGCTTTTACTCCTGAGTTGGTTAAGGCGTATAAGAAGATGCAAAGTAATGACGATCCTGTTGAAATTATTTTTGTAAGTTCTGACCGTTCAGAGAAGGATATGTACAAATATATGGATGAGGCCGATATGCCCTGGTTGACGGCAGGGTTGAAGACAGATGCCTGGAATAATTTAAGGAACGCATTCAGGGTTAGCGGCATTCCCACATTTATTGTGGTGGACGATAAGGGCGAAATCATTACAACCAATGGCCGCGGTGACATCGGAAGGCATGGCGGAGAGGCCTATAAAAAAGCCTGGAATTAACCTTCTGCATGACGTTTCGAGCACCATATAAGCTTGAAACCATTTTCCCAGCGCGTATGCCTGTTGCATGAGCGAAGAGTTAACAGAAAATACACATTTCATACATCAGATCATCGATGAAGATTTAGCAGCTGGAAAGCACAGTCAAATTGTTACCCGTTTCCCCCCGGAGCCCAACGGCTACCTTCATATCGGCCATGCTAAGTCGATCTGCCTGAACTTTGGCACCGGAGAGAAATACCAGGGTACATGCCACCTTCGTTTTGATGATACCAATCCGGAGAAAGAAGACCTGGAGTATGTTCGTGCGATCCAGGAGGACATTCACTGGCTTGGCTATGATTGGAACGATCACCTTTTCTACGCTTCGAGTTATTTCGATCAGCTCTATGCTTACGCCTGTGACTTGATTAAGGCGGGCAAGGCTTATGTATGTGATCTGGGGGTGGAGGAGTATAAGGCGTACCGCGGGGTGCCCACGGAGCCGGGAAAAGAATCGCCTCACAGAAATGTAAGCCCGGAAGAAAACCTCGCTTTATTTGAGCGCATGCGGGCAGGGGAGTTCGAAGACGGTACCTATGTATTGCGTGCAAAGATCGATATGACTTCACCCAATCTGCATATGCGCGATCCGGCGATATACCGGATCAAACATGCGCATCATCACCAAACGGGGGATGAATGGTGTATCTATCCAATGTATGATTTTGCGCATTGTATTTCGGATTCGATTGAAGGGATTACCCACTCTTTTTGTACCTTGGAGTTCGAAGTGCATCGTCCGCTTTACGATTGGATTTTAGATCAGCTGGAGGTGCCTCAACCTCAGCCCCGTCAAATTGAATTTGCTAAGCTTGCGTTAACCTACACGGTTATGAGTAAAAGAAATCTTCAGCGAATGGTGGATGAGGGACTGGTCACAGGCTGGGATGACCCGCGTATGCCTACGCTTGCCGGCATGCGGCGGCGCGGTTATACAGCTGATTCCATCCGCGCGTTGTGCGAAACAGTCGGGGTTACTAAATTCAACAGTTTAAGTGATATCAGCTTACTGGATTTCTGTTTGCGAAATGATTTAAATGAAAAGGCGGAGCGGACCATGGCGGTGCTTGATCCGTTGAAAGTAATCATTACCAATTATCCTGAAGGGGAGGAAGAGCTTTTCGATGCGGTAAACAATCCGCAAGATGAGTCTGCCGGCACCCGAAAAGTTCCCTTTGCCCGCGAGATTTATATCGAGCGTGATGACTTTATGGAGGATCCGCCAAAGAAATATTTCCGTTTATCTCCCGGCAAAGAAGTGCGCTTAAAGTATGCCTGCTATATTACCTGTGATGAGGTGATTAAAGACAGCGATGGGAATATCACAGAATTGCATTGCAGCTGGGATCCTGATTCCCGCGGGGCTGATACCGCAGATGGACGAAAAGTAAAAGGGACGATTCACTGGGTATCGGTCAAGCATGCGAAAGAAGTTCAGCTGCGTAATTATGACCGTTTATTCAACGTAGAAGAGCCGATGGGAGACAAGGAAAAAGATTTTACAGAGTTCTTAAATCCGGATTCTTTCGTTGAGGCTTCGGCCTTTGTTGAGCCCGCGCTGCTTGATGCTCCTGCCGGGAAAACCTATCAGTTTGAACGTAAAGGCTATTATTGTGTGGACAGTAAAGACAGTGCTCCGGGTGCACCGGTCTTTAATCTGACCGTAGCGATGAGAGACTCCTGGGCAAAAATGCAGCAAAAAGGCTAAGCAATATGGCTCAGCTTGATTATACTGATACTATGCTCTTAAACGTTAAGCTTCAGAACAGACTTTATAAAATGCTCAGAGTGCTATGCATCTTGTTATTCTGTGCAGTCCCTTCTTTTGCCGAGCTCACTCAGGAGAGTCTGGATGATCTTTGGTTGAAACATTTAAGGCACCAGGAAGAGCTGGGGCGCAGCATTGATGGGGAGCTGGAAAATTATTTCGTTTTAAAGCTGAGTGAAAATATTTCAGATAAAGATGTCCGTTCCAATCTATCGCTGCTGCTGCGTAAAAGAGGGGCTGCACTTTACCTTAAAAGTTTAGAGGCGTTAACGTTTCTGTTAGCCGGGCAGGAGAGCCCGGAGTATAATGCCTTTTTGGAGGAGGAAGCTCAAAGAGCCTTTTTCATTAAGCCGGAAGAATTAGACGAAGAAAAAAAACAATTCCTTAAAGATGAGCTGTATGCCCTGGGTGTGTTTATAAATGCAGGCCGGCTTGAGGAAGCGGAAGAGCGAAGTTTATCCGTAATCAAAGAAGTAGGGCTGAGTGAAGAGCTGCTGGATTTTCTTCTGAAAAGTTTCGATACCTCACAGCGTCGCGGACTAGTACTCGGCTTGCATTTTTTAAGAAGCATTCATGTGGACGCCGTACTTGAAGCACAAATTCAACTGATAGATGCCCTGAGTGCGCTTGGACAATTTTCCTTTGCGGAGAAGTATATAGAAGCGGAGTTGATTAAGCATCCGGAATCCTTAGAGCTTTTAAGAAGTCAGGTTAAACTGGCTGAGGCATCAGGTGATCTGCAGAAATTGGTAAAGACTACCCGGGTCTGGATAACAAAAGACTCTGCAAATTATTCCGCCTGGACTAAATACGGTTCTGCTTTACGGCAAACCGGGGAGTTTGGTTTTGCCGCCGGGGCCTTGTCCAAGGCCGCCCGAATGATTGAGAAGCCCATAGAGGCAGAGAAAGAGCTCGCCTTACTTGCGGTTGCTGAGAATAAAACGAATAAGCTCACAGACCATCTGGATACGCTTCAACAAATCATGGGCATTGGTGACTTTTACACCTTTTTAAAGGATCCTGCCTTTGCTGACTATCAGGAGCTGGTGAGCAGCTATGAGCTTGATGTGGAGGGACTATAATGCACAAAACGCTTATAGCCCTAATGTTCATTACGCTTCCGCTTTCTGCTCAACAGGCGCCGTCCTTATTTGATCAGTTAATTCTCACCACAAAAGCTCCGGAAAAAGCGGCGCAGGAAGAGGCCGTAAAGAAGTCTTCCAAAGATATCAGTTCGATCAACCAATTCACTAAAGGGTTGTCGCTTATGGCCGCAGGGGACGGCTTGGCGGCTTCAGAAAAGTTTTGGATTGCAGGACGTGACGACCTTTCTAATTACACGCTGCTGGAAGAGCTGGCTCATAGTTTTCTGCTTTCGGCCGGCGATACAGATTCCGCCCTGAAGCTGCTTGATGCACTTGTAGCCGAGGGGCATAAAAGCATCAAACTCTTTAGATTGAGGGCGCTTGCTAAATTAGGTGCCAAAGACGTTAGAACAGCGGAAGAGATGTTTAAGAAACTGACCGACACGAAGAAAATAACCGCGGACGATTATTATCACCTCGCCCTGAGTAAGGCGTACCAGGGTGAATTGGTTTCCGCTAACATCATGTTAAACGAACTCCTCCAGCTTCAGGGGGATCACTTTCCTTCGTTAATACTCCAGTTTCGCGCTTCAGCTTTTATGCAAAAAGGAAATGCCGTAATCCCTGTTGCGCGCAAGGTAAAGGCGCTTTTGACGGGTGACGAGTGGGAGGCGCTTTTAGCGCTGCCTGAATTTGATGTGCTGAGAGGGGAGCTGCAGGAACGTTTGAAAGAAATTCCCGGCGCAACAAAATCACCGCGAAATGATTTTGTTTTGGTTGATCCCGCTCAGGCGTTTGAGTTTTTAGGTTATCCGGCAGGTACGAATAAGAATCCTGTTCGCTTTATTAATACCTTTGCTCAAAGCATCAGCCTGAAACGCTTTAATGTTACAGAGGAATTAAAGAAACCTAAAACGGCAATGGAAAATGGTAAACTGGTAGCGGCCATGCTGATCAGGCAGAAAAAATATGTAGAGGCGATGGTTATACTTGAGCAAATGCATAAGCGGACGCCCAATGACCGAAATCTAAACTACGTTCTTTCTCAGCTGTATGAAAGCAATGGGCTTTTAGAACGAGCAGTAGATATGACGCGAAGGGCGCTGCCGTATCCAAAAAAAGAAGCCAACATTTATTACACTCAGGGGCGATGTCTTCAGAAATTAAATCGATTGCCCGAAGCCGCGCGATCTTATTCCCGGGCATTAGCCGTAGCGCCGGATCGAGATACGATAAATAACAATCTGGGTATTGTGCTGAGCCAAATGGGCTTTTACAACAATGCTGCCGAGCACTTTAAAAAAGCCATAGAGTTAAATAATGTTTATGCAGATGCCTTAAATAATTACGGCACCTTGCTAATGGACGTGGGAGAATATGCAAAAGCTGAAGTTCAGTACGAAGCCCTGCAGGGGTATTTCCCCCGTTACCCGAAGCTGTATAGGAATTTGGGAACCTGCCTCCTCAAACAGGGGAGGTTAGCAGAGGCGATAACGTATTTAGAAGAAGGAATAACAGAGCGCCCTGACTCAAGTGTATTACATCAGTTACTTGGGGATGCCTATATCCAATGGGGGAAATGGGATAAAGCGCAACAGGTGCTGGATACAGCCGTTCGCCTAGACCCGGCAAATCCAGCGGCTATCAGATTATTTGGTATCGCTTTGAGAAAAGAGTGGCCGTCTACGGCGGCCAGGCGTGTGCTCTTTAGAGAGGTCATCATTTATTACGAAAAAAATACTGTGGCCGCCGGGAAAATTATTTCAGATCGTATTTCAGAGCTTATTGACAGTTTAGGTACGACTACGGCAGAGCAAAGTATGGCGCCGGCTTCTAAAATATACCAATGGGTTTCTAAACAGGCCTCTGAAAAAAAATATAAACCGGCTAAAGAACTGTTGGCCCGCTTTCTTAAACAAAAACCAAACGACGGATTTGGACATTACCTGTATGGGAAGTTACTCAGTGAGACGAACGACCATATTGACGCACAACTTCATTTTAAGGAAGCCACCTTTCTTATTGCTGAAGATCCGCGACCCTACAATGATATGGCGATGATGCTCATAAAGAATGAGCCAACCGAAGGGGAACTGGCTCAGGCCATAATTGCGGCCAATAAAGCCTGCGAACTTACAGGCTTTAACGAAGCGACCTTTTTAGATACTCTCGCTCTAACACAATTTACCAACGGGCAGGCTGAACAAGCCCGGCAGACTGCCGGGAAAGCTTTGTCTTTAGCCATGGATAAAGGACAGATTCGACTCGCGGGTGAAATCAGAAAACATATGGCGCAATTTATGACCTCCGAAAGTGAAGAGTAAGGAGCTTTCAAGCTTCTCTTTTTCTCCCGCAGGCTTTTTATGGTTTGATTTGGCCGTTGCCTTTAATAATGTACTTATAGGTCGTCAGTTCTTCTAATCCAACCGGGCCGCGCGCATGAAGTTTATCTGTACTGATACCTATCTCAGCGCCCAAGCCAAACTCAGCTCCATCCGTAAAGCGGGTGGAGGCGTTTAAGTAAACTGTGGCGGAATCCACTTCAGTTAAAAACATTTTTTCGGCATCGGCATCTTCCGTGATAATGGCATCAGAATGTTTTGATCCGTAGTGATTGATGTGTTCGATGGCTTCAGCGGTATCGCCGACTACTTTTACTGAAAGAATGAGGTCTAGATATTCAGTGTGCCAGTCTTCTTCCGTGGCTTTATTCATTTCGGGTACAATTTCGCGAGCTTTTTTATCTCCACGCAGGTCTACGTTTTTAGAGAGCAGGCGGTTTGCCACCATAGGCAAAAAATCTTCGGCAATGTCTTTATGCACCAATAATGTTTCCGCCGCATTACATACTCCGGGCCGCTGCGTCTTGGCGTTATCAATAATATTCAGGCCTTTTTCCAGGTCGCCTGTCGCTTCTACATAAATGTGGCAAATGCCGTTGTAATGTTTAATCACGGGCACGGTGGATTGCTCGGTGACAGCTCTGATCAGGCCCTCACCTCCGCGTGGGATAATTACATCGATATATTGATCTAATTGAACAAGTGCTTTTACTGCGGCACGATTGGTTGTTTGAATGAGTTGGACCGCATTGGCCGGCAGCCCCTTTTTCTCTCCGCCTTCCTGCAGGGCAGAGGCAATGGCTTTATTTGACTGGATGGCTTCTGATCCGCCGCGTAAAATTACCGCGTTTGATGATTTGAAACAGAGCGCGGAGGCATCTGCGGTAACGTTGGGACGTGATTCAAATATAATCCCGATGACCCCGATGGGAACCCGAACTTTGTTTATCTCCAGTCCGTTAGGGCGTACCCAGTCGGTAATGAGTGCCCCCACAGGATCTTTGAGGCCGATAATATCGCGCAGACCTTTTACCATGGCCTCAAAGCGTTGGTCATTTAAGATCAGACGATCCACCATGGCTCCGGTCAGCCCGTTTTCTTTTGCGGCTTTTACATCCAGTTCGTTGGCTTGCTGAATGGCGTTTTTTCGAATTTCCAGTTCTTCCGCCATGGACTCGAGAATGCTATTTTTTTTACGGGTGTTTAATTTAGCCAGCGCGCGGGATGCGATTTGGGCATTGCGGCCGATTTCTTCAATTTCTTTTACTAAGCTCATATATTTTCCTGTTAGAGCAGGACGAGGTTGTCACGGTGGACGACGGCATCGTAGCTTCTGCTTCCCAAAATTTTTACGATGTCTTTAGAGGATTTACCTTTGATCCGTTCAACATCACCCTTATCGTAATCGCTCAATCCGGTGGCGATAATATTCCCCTTATGATCGCAGATATTTACGCAATCACCTTGTTTAAAATCACCTTCGACTTTTTTTATACCGATAGGCAACAGACTTTTCCCCTTGGACAGTAGAGCCTCAGAAGCGCCTTTGTCTATCTTTAAGCTTCCTTTGGGGCGATTAAAATAAGCTATCCAGTTTTTGCGTTTGGTCGTTTTTTTCGTTTTTACATGTACCAGGGTGCCTATATCCTCACCAGTTACAAGGCGTTGTAAAATATTCTTATTTTTCCCATCCGCAATAAGGGTTAATCCGCCTGTCTGGGCAAACTGTTCTGCCGCTTCCAGTTTGCTGAGCATGCCGCCGGTAGAGAGGTTGCTGCCTTTCCCTTTAGTTGCGGACTTTATTTCTTCATTGATCTCTGTAATCAACGGAACCCGTTTGGTCCGTGAACCTTTGGCAGGTAAGCGAAATCCGTTTACGCTAGTCAGCATGATGAGCAGGTCTGCCCCGACTAAGATGCTGACCAGCGAGGCCAGTTGATCGTTATCGCCCACTTGTATTTCATTTACGGATACCACGTCGTTTTCATTAATGACGGGAATGATGTGATTCCGCAATAAATTCATCAGGGTGTTGCGTGCGTTCAGGTGGCGCACCCGGTCATTTAAGTCGGAATGGGTCAGCAGTACCTGAGCGATTTGGCAGTTCTTTTTAGTGAAGAGCTTGTCGTATTCTGTCATCAGGCGGGTCTGCCCAATGGCTGCGGCCATTTGGAGATCAGGCAGGCGGGCAGGACGTTTTTTCAAATTCAGGGCTTCAATTCCCGCACCTATGGCACCTGAAGTAACGAGGATGACCTCTTTGCCCTGCTTGTGTAATGTACTGATTTGGGTAACCAGTTTCTTGATCTGTTCCAGGTTCGGGCGTCCGTTTGCGTGCACCAGCAGGCGGGTGCCTACTTTGATGACAATACGGTTGGCCTCTAGGATGGCCTGCTTATGTTCGTTATTCCGTTGCATGATCTTAAGCGAGTGTGCTAGCACAAAGGGGAGGCGCTGTAAAGGGAGGCAACTTTGATTTTAGCACCTCAGGAGTGTATGTATTTATGAAAGATCAGGTTAACGCATTAGTGCAGGGAAATTACGCGTTTCCTAAAGAGTTGCTAGGGATTCATCCAGCGAGTGATGGAAAAGGGCAGGTGATCCGTGGTTTTTTCCCTCATGCGAAAACGTTAACCGTCATAAATAAATCTACTGGCAATAAAGCCGCAGCTACTAAGATACATGCTGATGGCCTGTTTGAAGCGAGCATATCGGACAGCGCAGATTTTTCTTACCGTTTTGAATTAAGCAGTTTTGATGACCATGTGTGGGAGACCGATGATCCTTACCGCTTTGAAAGTCAGGTTTCTGACTTTGATGCTTATCTTATAGCGGAGGGAACGAACTACCGAACCTACAAAAGTATGGGGGCACACCTGAAAACAGTTGACGGGGTAGAAGGGGTGTTGTTTACCCTCTGGGCGCCGAACGCTACCCGGGTTAGTATCATCGGCAGTTTTAATAAATGGGACGGCAGACAAAACCCCATGCAGAATTTGGGCAGCTCCGGAATTTGGGAGCTGTTTATTCCCAGCCTTTGCCAAGGCGATTTATATAAGTTTGAGATTAAAGGGTTGCATGGTTATTTAACCGAAAAAGCCGACCCTTATGCTTTTGCTTCTGAAATGCGCCCGCGTACAGCATCCATGGTGTGGGATATAAATAAGTACAGTTGGAATGATGCTGCTTGGATGAAGGCTCGCCCTGAAACAAACTGGCACAAAAGCCCCATCTCCATTTATGAAGTGCATTTAGGTTCCTGGCAGCGCATTGAAGAAGATGGGGAAGAACGTTTCTTAACCTATGAAGAGCTGGGAGACCGGCTCATTCCTTATGTGAAAGAGTTGGGCTATACTCATATTGAATTGTTACCCATCACCGAGCACCCTTTTGACGGTTCATGGGGCTATCAGTGTTTAGGCTATTTTTCTCCGACCAGCCGATTTGGAGACCCGGATGCCTTTAAGCGGTTTGTGGATCGCTGCCACCAGGAAAATATAGGTGTAATTCTGGACTGGGTGCCTGCGCACTTTCCGAAAGATGAACATGGCTTAGCTCACTTTGATGGTTCACACCTCTACGAACATTCCGACCCGAGAAAAGGGGAGCACAGCGACTGGGGAACCTTGATTTACAACTACGGGCGCAATGAAGTAAAAGCCTTTTTGCTGTCCAGTGCTATTTACTGGGCGGACATCTTCCACCTCGACGGGATTCGGGTGGATGCGGTAGCCTCTATGCTTTATTTAGATTATTCACGTGAGGAAGGTGAATGGCTGCCAAACGAATACGGCGGCCGGGAAAACCTGGAAGCCGTAGCTTTTCTAAAGCAGTTTAACGAGGTGGTTCACCTTGACTACCCGGGCTTTTTAACCTTCGCAGAAGAATCGACTTCATGGCCGGGTGTATCTCAACCTACCTTTAACGGAGGTTTGGGTTTTGACTTTAAATGGAACATGGGCTGGATGCATGACACCCTTGAATTCTATGCGAAAGAAACCATACATCGTAAGCATCATCATGGCGACATCACCTTCCCCATGGTTTATGCCTACAGTGAAAACTTTATTCTTCCCTATTCGCATGACGAAGTAGTGCATGGAAAAGGTTCGATCCTCAATAAAATGCCCGGGGATGATTGGCAGAAATTTGCCAATGCGCGATTGGCTTACGCATTTATGTGGTCCCAGCCGGGTAAGAAGCTCCTTTTCATGGGTTGTGAGTTCGGCCAATGGGATGAGTGGGATGCGGATCAAAGCATGGATTGGCATTTAGAAGGCTTCGGTCCTCACAAAGGGATGCGCAAATTGATTACCGATTTGAATAAGACCTACGTTGCTGAGCCGGCACTATATGAAAATGATTACAATTGGGAAGGCTTCCGTTGGATTGACCTGCATGACGCAGAGCAGTCTGTGCTGTCTTATATTCGATTGGCCGACGATCAAAACGACTTTATCATCTGCGTGTTTAACTTTACGCAGGTACCCCGTAACGGCTACCGCTTAGGTGTGCCGCAGGCAGGCGAGTATTCAGAAGTATTAAATACTGATTCAGAATATTACGGCGGAAGCAATGTGGGCAGTCAT
>Ga0265309_10000690_pt1 | contig 13903 bp, 20 predicted proteins | sample Helome_FD_192492 | JGI IMG/M metagenome (GOLD analysis project Ga0265309, IMG submission 192492) | Marine sediment microbial communities from subtidal zone of North Sea - Hel_20160524 (Illumina Assembly) | ecosystem: Environmental > Aquatic > Marine > Subtidal zone > Sediment ...
TGTTGCGCGGTAACGACCTGCGGCACAGGGTTCGGCTACAGACAGACGGCGGGCTGAAGACCGGGGTCGATGTCATCAAAGCCGCAATGCTGGGCGCCGAAAGCTTCGGCTTCGGCACGGCGCCGATGGTCGCGCTTGGCTGCAAGTATTTACGCATTTGCCATCTGAACAATTGTGCGACCGGGGTTGCTACGCAGAACAACATACTGCGCAGCGAGTACTTTGTCGGACTACCCGAAATGGTGATCAACTTCTTCCGCTTTGTCGCTGAAGAGACTCGTTTGCTGATGGCCGAGCTCGGCGTGCGCAAGCTCGACGAGCTGATCGGTCGGGTCGATCTCCTCGAGTTACACGATGGAGTGACAGAGAGACAGGCGCGTCTCGATCTGTCGCCGATCCTGTCGGACGAAGGTCTGGCCAAAGATGCGCCACAGTATTGCACTGACCTGCGCAACGAACCCTTTGACAAGGGCGAACTCGCGGAAGAGATGGTGACGGCGGCGCTATCTGCGATCGAAAAAAGGGAAGGCGGTCGCTTCGGCTTCGAAGTGCGCAATTACAACCGCTCGATCGGTGCACGCCTTGCCGGCGAAATCGCGCGGCGGCACGGCAATGAGGGCATGCGTGACGCACCGCTCGACATCCTCTTGCGCGGCACGGCCGGGCAGAGTTTCGGCGTGTGGAATGTCTCGGGTCTCAATCTGACACTCATTGGGGATGCCAACGACTATGTCGGCAAGGGCATGGCCGGCGGCAGGATTGTCATACGCCCGCCCGAGGATGCCAACTATGTTGCGAGAGAGACCGCGATCATCGGCAATACCTGCCTGTACGGTGCTACGGGAGGGATATTGTTCGCCGCCGGGGTGGCCGGAGAACGGTTCGCCGTGCGTAACTCGGGCGCCACGGCGATTATCGAGGGATCGGGCGATCATTGCTGCGAGTACATGACCGACGGTGTCGTCGTTGTGCTCGGACGTACGGGTGTAAACTTCGGCGCCGGAATGACAGGCGGTTTTGCTTACGTCCTCGACATCGATCGTGACTTTGTCGATCGCTACAATCATGAGCTGATCGATATTCATCGTATTTCCTCGGAGAGCATGGAGGCGCATCTGCACCACTTGCGAGCGTTGCTCGTCGAACATGTCGAGCAAACGAGTAGCGAATGGGGCGAAGCAATCCTCGATGACTACCGCACCTTCCTGCCGAAGTTCTGGCTCGTAAAACCGAAAGCTGCGGAACTGGGGTCGCTTATCCAGTCGCTGCGGCAGGCCGCGTAGACGATCATGCCCAAACATCCGCTGCAGTTTTTGGAAATACCGCGACGCGATCCGGAGAAGGAGGCTCCCGAGGAGCGCATTCTTCATTTTGGTGAGATCTACGGACACTACGATGGCGCCAGCGCCGCGGCGCAGGCCGGCCGTTGTATCAGTTGCGGCAATCCATACTGCGAATGGCAATGCCCGGTTCACAACTACATACCGAACTGGCTGGACCTCATCGAGCAGGGCAAGTTGTTCGAGGCGGCCGAACTGTCTCATCAGACCAACTCTCTTCCGGAGATCTGCGGCCGCATCTGCCCGCAGGATCGCCTGTGCGAAGGCGCGTGTACGCTGAACGACGGCATCGGCGCGGTTTCGATAGGCAGCATCGAAAAATACATTACAGATGAAGCCCTGCAGCAGGGCTGGCGCCCTGATATGTCGAACGTCGTGGACACGGGCAAGAGCGTGGGTATCGTCGGTGCGGGACCCGCAGGTCTGGCCGCTGCCGACGTGCTGGCGCGGCAGGGAATTCGGTCGGTCGTGTACGACGCCTATCCCGAAGTGGGTGGCTTGCTGACCTACGGCATTCCGCCGTTCAAGCTCGAGAAACACGTGGTCATGAAACGGCGCGAGATACTGGAGGGTATGGGCGTGCAGTTCGTACTGAACACGCGAATTGGTGACGACAAACCCTTCGACGAACTTCTGAGCGAGTTCGATTCCGTATTTCTGGGCATGGGCACGTACACGTCGGTGTGCGGTGATTTTCCGGGAGAGGACCTCGATGGCGTGCATGAGGCGCTGCCTTACCTCGTGGCGAACGTTCACCGCGAGCTGGGATACGAGGAACAGAAGACGCCGTATATCGATCTCTCCGACAAGAGGGTCGTCGTGCTGGGCGGTGGTGATACGGGCATGGACTGCAACCGCACGGCGATCCGGCAAGGCGCCGCCACTGTGCAATGCGCCTATCGTCGCGATGAAGAGAACATGCCTGGTTCGCGGCGGGAAGTCGAAAACAGCCGCGAGGAAGGCATCGAGTTTCTTTTCAACCGGCAGCCCGTGGAGATTGTCGGCAACGGCAACGGCAACGGCAACGGCAGCGTGACGGGCGTCAAAGTCATCGAAACAAAGCTCGGTGAGCCGGGCCCCGACGGCCGCCGCAGTCCTGAGCCGATTCCGGGCACCGAAACGGTCCTGCCGGCGGATGCGGTTGTCATTGCTTTCGGCTTCCGGCCGAACCCGCCGTCATGGTTTGACGACTTTGCTATCCAGACGTTGCCCAGCGGGCGCGTTCGCGTCGCCTCGCACGGCGAGCATCCATTTCAGACGACCAACCCGAAAGTTTTTGCCGGCGGCGACATGGTGCGTGGCTCCGACCTCGTCGTCACCGCCGTTTTCGAAGGCCGAGAGGCCGCCAAAGGCATCGCTTCGTACCTCGGAGTGTCAATGGGCCGCAGAAACAGTTCGTTCGAAACTTCCCACCATAGTGCCTGCTGACACAGGACTATTGACCAGGATCAAGCAACCCCGCAGCGCTCAGCGACACCCCTTCTCGTTCATTGTCCCAAACGATATTCATAATTTTCCATCCGTGCCCCTCGTTCACCAGATTGAAGAAATTCACGCCGCGCCCATGCCGTGTCATATCCGATGAACGAAACCTGTATTCATAGACGCTAACCAGACAGGCGACGTTGCCGAATACCGTCACGTCCTGACGGATCTCGGACTCGGAGAACTCAATGCTGTCCAACTGCTTTGTCACGTTGGATACGTATTCGTCGAACGTCATAGCCAGGACGAATGGTTGACCCTCCTCGTCCATGCCTGTGCGGACCATAGTGGCACGAGGGTGATACAGATCTCGGACACTTTCCCAATGCCGTTCTCCGGGCGGGGCAGAGACAAGTTCATACAGGCGACGCGTAATCGTTTGAAACTCACTATCGGCTTTGATTTCTGTCATGAACTTGATTCTCCGATTACGGCTGCGCGCAAGTCTGGATATTATTGAGCAACAGACAGCAGCCAGTCTAAAGCGACCTCACGCGTCGGGAAGGTCTGAATCTGCCACCCCCGGTTTTTGCAGACAGTTTCGTAGAACATCGCCAGATCCCTGACCTTTGGATCTCTCGGTTCGACAAGCGCCATTCTAATTGTGCGCGAAAGCCCTTCGTGGTCGTAGAGCGCTGGTAGTTCATACAGGTCCAGCACCGAACCCGTTCTCGTCTGCTCCAGGCAATCTACGAGGCCGAAAGTTGCCTCATGTTCTTTAGCAAGAGTAATTGCCTCCACTGCCGCATCGCGTACATCGGATGCGCTTGTCTCGCCCCAATACACAACCTCGACAATGTCTTGAGTTTCACTATATTGGACACGCCACGGCATCGCAGAACCACCCGGTCGCAATGAGAGTAATCATACACCGCAGCTCGAACGGCCGCTTTCAGAGTATGATGGAGTTCTGTTACTGACCCGCAGCAGATACACACCGGTTAACGTTCCGTCGCCCATAATGTGCGGCATCACTTGCCGACCTTGAAAAAAGGAGACTTTCGGGATGCTTGCCCACAATATCGGATTAGTTATTGTTCGCCTTTTCTGCATCTATCTGGCGATAGCCGCAATCCAGAGTCTGTCCTACGTTGTGCCCGGTTTCGTGCAGTTCGGCTATCAAGGAGGTGACGTTCAGGACTTGCTTACCTCGGCTTCGCTCTGGTTGACGATTACCAGCATCTTGCTACCGGCGATTTGTGCTTTTTGGCTCTGGCGTAATTCAGATTTGGTAATTCCGGACGACCTGGTCGATGGCCGTTCCACTGCGACGGCCTCTGAAATCATGCTGATCGGCGTATCGCTACTTGGTCTATATCTCCTGGTATCGGGGCTCATCAGCCTGGTGCGTTTTGAATCGGCATTTGCTGGATCAGCCCATGTTGATGCTGCGGCAAGAATGTCAGAGCGGCTCTCTCACCTTGCGGAAATTGGAATCGCTGTACTACTACTCGTCGGAAGAAAGCGCCTTTCAGCGCTGCTTCTAAAAGCCAGGTATGTAGGTACGGGAGCCAACTGATAGATTTCTGCAGCTCGCCGAAGGGCCGCTTCTGCACGATACGAGCCGTCCAGGCGTCTTGAAGTAGAATGACGGCTACTGACACAATCCGGACTTTCACCAAGTGCCCAATGAGATGCCAACAGAAGAGGAAATCGAGGCCGAGTTGGACCGCGCAAGGCGTGATGCTCCGAAGTACAGATTCCGCGCAAATGGTTATTTGATTATTCCCGTGCTGGCAGCAGTCTACGTCGCGGGTGGGATTCTCTATTTGCATACGCTGTTTGATCCCTCCGCGCCGGCGGCTGGAAATTACGAGGGCGTAGGGTCGTTCTTCATGGCCACCGGCTTATTGATGGTTGGTGTCTTTTTGTACATGATGTTTATGATGGCGGTTAATGCGACGCTATCTCGGCCGGTCAGTTTCCTGGTTATCTGTGTCTTGGGACTCGCAATGATTTCAATCTTCTATCTCATCGGCCAATGGGCTAAGCCACACCTCGGTGTAGCCTGAGGAGCACGGCTAGATTGGAGAATATCAAGAGTATTAGGGTCAGTTTGAATCGGCTAGTGAGTACCGCGGGCTCCTGGCCGTTTGTCGTTTCGCTGGCGTTGTTGCTTGCAAATGATCTGTACCTGAAACTCGAGCACCCTGGCCTGATTACCGGAAAGCTTTCCGATGTGTCCGGCATCTTCTTGGTTACCTATTTGTTGATTGGAGTGTTCCCGAGGGCAAGATTACCTCTGTCCGCGCTTGTGGCAGTCCTCTTCGCCATTTGGAAGTCGCCGACCTCCCAATGGGTAATTGATACGATCAACTCGAGCATAAGCGTAAATGTTGGGCGGGTGGTTGACTACTCGGATCTTCTGGCGTTAGCAGCGATACCGTTGGCATGGGTCTGCGCAGCACGGTGTTCGGATTTTGAGACCCCTCGCTTCTGGAAGCGAGTGATCGCGGCGCCCATCGTAGTTGTCGCGTTTCTTGGGATCACGGGGACATCCGTTCTTATGCCCGAGGGCAACTACTCCATTCGCAACACTGAATTGGACAGCCGCGTCGAAGACACAGCGCTGCTGGAAGCGGCGCGCAGAGTTGCAGAACGCTACGATCTGCAGTGTACGCAATGTGACGCTCTTTTCGACACGGCTCATTACTACAACGATGATATGGATTTCTGGTTTCGAGTCGACAAGGAAACCAACGGAATCGAGTATCGCGTGGTTGTCAAGAAGATGACCGGCTTTCCTCTGGCCAACGGAGATTTCGATCTGTTCCACGAATTCCAGAGAAGACTCAAGTATGAGATAGGGGGGCTGTCACCGGGTATGGTGTTTGTAGAGAGCCTTGATCCGGCCAGGCACTTCCGTGATTCCTTCTGAACCTGATTCAGATTACCGTGCGTCATGACTAGATTGGCCGTTCTCCTGCGTATCCTCATCACCTCGTCATGCGGGTTCAGTTGTTGCACATCGCAGTCCTGTGCGTTGGGAAGAAGAGCGCTAGGCGTAGGTTTGTGGCTATTGGCTCCGCCTGCTTTTGCTGAAGTCTCTGACAAGATTCTATCTATCCCCGGAATGTGGTTACAGGCAGTCTTGATTGGCAGCGTTGCGGTCCTGGCTGGCTGGTTCAGGTGGTGGCTTGGATTGCCGTTCATGGTATTGCCGATCGTAATAGCACTAAGTGCGTTCGGACTGAGACACACACCAGATCTGGGCCCGGCAATCATCAAAGAGCAGGGCGTAACGTACTTTCACAATTTCTATACGTCGGCTCTGTTGGCTGCGCTTTTGGTTGGAATAGGGATGTGGATGGGTTGGCGACGAAGAAGGCAGTCGGCAAAAGAGATAGATGCCCAGTGAGCATTGGCAACGGCCGCTATTCGCCGTGTCCGGCAGTCCAGGTGCAGTCTACCTTTGAGCTGATCGAGCAGGAACTGGACTAGAGGCTAATCTCGGCGCGAATTCTTACGGGCGTTTGCTTTGGTCTCAATGTCGAGAAGATCGCGAATCATTGCCGCGATCGGCACCATGTTCGTGTGTGCCTTTCCATACTCGAGGTTGAACTCGTAATCGAAATCCCCGGGATTCAGGCCCTGATTGTGCTGCAGGATTGTCTCAAGCTTGTCCAACGCCTTGGCAACGCGCGCTTCAGATGAACCTCCCTCTTCGTATTCATCCCAAAGCGAGACAAACTCGGTTTTCACCTCTTCGGGAAGTGGCTCCACCAGAGAGAGAAAGTCGTTGCGCTCCTTCTCGGACTTGGAGGCCGCGGAACTTTGCAAGGGAGCAGGTATGTCGCCGTCAACCGCCTCACCCAGATCGTGCAAAATGCAGATCTTCAACAACTTCAGCAAGTCTACGTCGGGCAGTTCGTCGGCGAAGGTAATCGCCAGAAGTGTCAGTCGCCAAGTGTGTTCCGCGACACTTTCCGTTCGACCGCTCGTCGTATAAGCGCTCCGGAGCGTGTCCTTGAGTTTTTCTGCTTCGCGAAGGAAGGTGAGACGTGAGGATATGCTTGAACTCTCCACAATTACTCCACAGGGCTGTCTCTTTCAAATTTGATCTCAGCGTCGACCAACGGCAGGTAGTACCTCGTTTGACTCTTTCGAACTGCCGGCCCGATTTCATACAGCGAATATGGTTCTTCTTCCTGGGAATGATCAATGATCACGTAGACCTCTCCGAGTTCAGTGATAAAGCACGCAATGGGCCGGCTCGCTATTCTCGGAGATCCAACTGGCAGGCAGTAGCCAAAAGTCCGCTTACTCTCCATCGCGTCCAGGAACTGGTTTGTGGTTGTCTCGGGATCGTGATCAGCAACACCGAGCACTGACGGATGATCCAGAACTGACGGTCGTTCGTTTGTCTGTATAGATGGAGGGGTGCTGGCACAGCCAGCCATGGCAGAGAACAAGAGCAATACTAAAAGTCGCTGCCACGCTTTGCTTTTTTTGGTCACCACAAATATCTCTATAGTCTCTGATCGAGGGACTGGTAGAACGTAATCGACACGGTTTCGGCTGACGGCATGGGGACATCGTGAAGCGGGTTCTCGATGCCAACCGATCTGAGCTCATTCATCACTTTTTGCCACGGAGCATCACCGCCGCGCAAGTATTCATCTGAGGAAACGTCGGTAACAAATCGAAAGCCCCCCAGCGTCGTAAGGCCGTAGAGAGCATCATACGAAAGGCTTTCTGAGTCTCCGTACACCAGATAACTGGCTTGAATGTCCGATGCTATCGCTATGCCGATGACCTCGTCGGCATAGTTTGCGTCATCAGGACTACCCAGGAGCCAATAGGCAACATTATGAAACATCCAATGACTCTCACTGCCAGGGAATCGAAGAACCGTCCATTCTCCGAGAACATCTACTTCGAACTCGTATGTCAGTTCCGGATTCGGGTACGCCAATGCCCCGTATTCTTCAATCATCTCGACGGCAGATTGAAGATGCTGACCACGGGCCAACACGTATCGTTCGTACTCTTCATGGGCAATAGAGTCCGATATCTTGCTCATCCGGGCGTCTCGGTCGCACGCACTCACCAGAAACGACATGAAGAAGTAAACCAGGACAAGAAGCAAACGCATCTGGGGTGGCGGGTATCGGTAAGCTAACGAAGCTGCGAGCTTACGGCGCGGTTGTTGCGACCGCAACCAAAGGCCAATCGTCGCCACTGGCAATGACCGCTTTGCCCCCGAACCTGCCGCTGGAGCGGCAGGTTTCGGGGTATGATGAACTTCTGCTACCGACCCAAAGCGGCCGGCCGCAATCCTTGCCAATGCTACGTTTTGTACTACGCTGAAACAGTACAAACGGGAAAGTTAAGTCTTGCTAATACTGTAGGGACGGACTGATCCAAAACAGTCATTTGCCATTATGGAGAAAATAATGAAAAAGAAGGTCATGTTGATTTTGGGACTATTGATACTCGCTGCGGCATCGGCGCAAGCGGACTCAGCAACAGAACAGGAAATTAAGGCGCTCATCATAGAAGGTAACGCCTACACTAAGCAGCACTTGAAGGCGGAGGAAAACCCGTATTCTTCCGAGGGGGCTCTGGAGTTTTGGTCAAGTGGCGGATTGCTTCACAAGCTTAGTGCCGATTTGCCGCCGCAGGAGTTCGAGTCGTTCGACGTTGATGTGAAACACATTCATGTCATAACTCTGGTGCCAGGAGAGGCGGCAGTCGCACAGTACTATTCCGAAGGATCAATGCAAGGGAAGAACGAATCTGCCGTTCACGGCTACCGAACACGGACGACCCAAGTCTTCGTAAAAGAGGATGGTAAGTGGAAGGTCAGAGCTGCTCATTGGTCGCCGATTGCCGGCGGTAAGGGCACCAGTAGCGTGTCGGTTGTGGAGAATTAGTTCCGCTTTAGGCGCTTGTTTCTGAGAGTAGCTATACGGGAGACCCCGCTTCGGCGGGGTTTTCTATGGCCTCTATTGGCCGTAACCAGCCCCTCGGCTGTTAGAATGTCGACAGGCTGCTACTGACCCAAAGCAGTCGTTCGCTAATCACAGGGTTATAGCACTCGACAAGGCTGATTTCAGTGAGTGATGACGACCAGATTCTGTGCATTGTTCCAAGCTTGGTAGCCCAACTGCTTCGCGCTGAACAGGACAAAGGCGCACCTCTCACCGAAGAAGAAGTTCTGCGGATTCGCGATCAGTCTGATTACATTGCTATGCCCCCGCACGCGCATCGTGCTGTCGTCGAAGAACGTGGTTATGAGGATATTGATCCAGAGCAATGCTGGAATCAGTGGCAAGAGGCTCGCATCGATCTGGGTTGCGAACCGTGAGTTGGTCAACGTCCGCTTCTGGCCGGAAGGAGCCATTCGCCTAGCTTGAGCTACAATGACTGCTACTGACCCAAAGCGGCCACTCGACACTTGGCCGTTTGTGACGAAAGACAAGGAGACGTTCGCGTAATGAGCAGGCTCACAATCCTCGCGCTGGTCTTGGCATCTCTTGTCGGCTGCAGCGCTGAACAGTCATCAGGATTTAGCGGCGACGCTGATATTGGATTTGCACGAACAGCAGAGCAGCGAACCAGCGAGTTTCTTGCCTATGAGCACACGCTTGTCGTCGACACCAGCGAGCAAACGCTGGCGGAGTCATTTCAAGCGGTGACAGGGGCCTGCGCAGCTGATCGTGAGAACGAGTGCACGGTGCTGCACTCGGAGATCAACCATGGTGATTACAATCGGGCCACCATTAAGATGCGCGTCAAGCCTGAAGGCGTTGGCGCCCTCGCGGCCTTGGCGGCTGGTTCAGGTGAGGTCGTTCGTCGTAGTACGCATGTAGAGGATCTTGCAAAGACGATTGCCGATCTTGACAAGAGAATTGAAATTCTTACAACGACCCGTGACAGGTTGCTCGAATTGGAAGCACGGGGAAACGATGGTGTCGAAGCGCTAATCAAGATCACCACGGAAATTACTAGGGTCCAGGCTGACCTTGAGCAAGTCATGGGCCAGAGTGCGTATCAGCGTCAGCGCGTCGACATGGATATCCTGAATGTTCAATTCATCGTGGAGGCCGGGCGCTCATTCTGGGGCCCGATTGGCGACGCATTTTCATCATTTGGACAGAACCTGTCAGATGGTCTGGCCGACACAATATATGCCATTCCGTACCTCTTGCCGTGGTTGGTTCTGATAATCGTTGTTGGCTACTTCTTGCGTAAGTTGTGGAAACGCGGCCGACCTACTTGATACATTCGTCTGCGGTTGGGCGTCCGCTTCTGGGCGTCTCCAGCCGTTCGCTAGGAATCGATATGATTGGCTGGCACTAACCCAAAGCGGTCGTTCGCGCTGTGCAACCTCATGTTGATTTGAAATATGTCCCATAGATTTCAGACGCTAGTCGGGCAATACCTGACCAAAAAAGCGGCGGGAACAATCCTGATATTAGTCGCCATTGTCGGGCTTTACGGATGGGTAAATTCGGTCGAGCCAGACTGCTATTACTCTACAGAGGTGGGATTGCAGATCAGACTGTGCGGTGAAAACTACGTAGGTCGGGAGGACTCGGCAAACTTGTGGATACCTGCGGCATTCTTCGCGGTTCTGTTGGTCGGCGTCGCGTTACGGATACGGGCGCGCACCAACATCGGCGAGCAACACAGTGCCGATGCTGACTGAGTGACCGCTTCTGACCGTTAGGCGACAGTCACTGGGATTGAAGTAGAATGGCGGCTTCTGACCCAAAGCTGTCGGTAGCGCGGCAACAGCGTACGGAATAAGGAACGACTATCCTCACAGGTCCGATGGGTAAACTACATTGCCAAAATCCAGCAACTGTAGAACTCTATCCGGCGTGCGGACAATCGCTGGAGGAACCCGAATTGTACTCTGACGGCAGGACATATGCCCGATGCACGAATAAAGGCTGCAAGATCTGGGGTTGGCGTGTTCGCACCGATGTGCACGAAGTGATGGCTCCAGCAGTCATGCGCGCGCCTGGTCATCCAGAACGCTAACGACTGCTCCTGGCCGATTCCAGCCGCTCGCCTGGTTTCGGCTACAATGACTGTTTCTGACCCATTGCGGACCATCACGCTAGAGTCTTAGATGCAATTGTTGACGCGAATCTTCCTATTGATCGTAGCCTCGCTGGTGACCACCTCCTGCGCTATACAACAGCGATCGCTCCCTCAGCCTGAGATGGTGGCGGGCTCACAAATTGCGCTACGAGACCTGCCTCCGCCAAGACCGATTCTCGCCCGACCGGACTTGTCCTATTGGGAGATGCAAACCAGTTATCCCGGTCATGACTTTGATTTGTATCAGGGCGGCTTCGCGTGTGGGCTGGTTTACTCAGAACCAGAACCGGTGGCACTCGGACAGTGGAACCTTGTCGGCATATCTGAGACCCGCTATACGCCGTTACTCGACATTTACAGCGACAGGACTGGGCAACGGACGCGCAATGATGCTACCTATTACTACTATTTCCAGCTATCGAATCCTGGAAAGTAAGACCTGCAACTTGTTGCGATCGTGGTGACGAGAGTCCGCTATTGGCCGAAAGTCGCCGGCTAGATGCTAAAATCATGAGCGGCCGCTTCTGACGCAAAGCGGACATCCAGATCTTGGTCTATTTTCGTACTCGAGCGAAGCTCACAGGTGACGTTTGGTGGCCACAATTCCATGGTTTTGGGGTCTGTGTTGGTTGGGAGCAAGCTCAAGCGTAAACGGAGGAGCAATAAGATGCGTTCGATAGTCGTACTGTTAATCATAAGCACCGCGTTATGTAGCGCCTGCACCGGCCGAGTTGATATCTCGCAGGAGCGTGCGGACCTTTTGCAGGCAGATAACGACTGGGCAGCCGCGGCTGCGGACGGAGACATCCAGCGCCTGGCGAATTACTGGGCCGATGACGCGATTAACTTTTTTCCGGGCGCTCCCGTTGCCAAGGGCAAAGAGGCGATTCTGCAGTTGGTGCGTCAGAATCGATCACAAGCGGGCTTCTCGCTGAACTGGGAACCAACAGAGGCGGTGGTTTCCGAGTCCGGCGATCTTGGCTATACATGGGGCAAATTCCAGCTGTCAATTGCCATACCAGATGGCGGGACGATGGCTCGTCAAGGCCATTATGTTGCGATCTGGCGCAAGCAAATCGACGGATCGTGGCGATGCGAGGTTGAAAGCACGATCTTCACGGTCGAACCACCGGCAACGAAAAGTTGAATGACCGCTTCTGGCCGAAAGCAGCCAATCTCTAGAAGGCAGGCGTTTCGGTTCCAAGGAATTGAAGGATCGCCAGACCACCCATAACCATCATGGTAGCGGCGAATATGAGTGGCAGCGACTTACGCGACTTGTCAAACCAGGCAATCAGAAACGTAAGCACCCCTGCACCAAGTAGAAAATATCCGAGGTAGCTGGCCATAGTCGGATCAGTTTACCGGACTAATTGACCGTCCGCTTCTGGCTGGAACCAGCCATTCGCCTGGTCTGAGGTAGAATGACTGCTGCTGACCCAAAGGAGACGTCCGCGAGTGGGCATCGATGCTGAGCCAAGAACAGAGTCCGGCGAAGTCTTGGAGAGCGTCGGTGACGTTCAAAACGTGCTTAGGGATGCCGGTGGACTACTTTCAGGAACTCGACTGCTTTGTTACCTAGCGCCTTGGGGTGACACAGTCTTCAACTAAACTCAGGCGTCCGACCTATCTCAAGACATTACAGAAATCAGATCAAGAAACGAGGGATCGGCTATTGCTGGTCACCTTGAACACGTAACACCGCTTGTGGATAAACTCTCGAGAAAGACGCATCCATATCTCTGGTTCATAGGCGACTGACCGGCTGCTTTTGGCCGTTTTCAGCCGATCATCAGGAAGTTGATGAACGGCCGCTCCTGGCGAAAGCTGACGTTCAGTTGTGAAAAAGCCGCACCCGATTGAGTGCGGCTTTCTCGATGGAGCCTGACGGCTCGCTCCCCTGTTACGGCCAATTATACTGAATCTGCCGGCATTGGGTCGATTACAAGCTGTGAAACAGCAGATGGTGACGTACGGCAATCGGCGGAGTCGTCAATCCTGCTTTGGATCGAACTGCAATATAGACTCGTCACCCGTCCCTTCGGCATCTATGAGCGTAACTGTCGTTTCCGCAAAATCGAGGGGGGCCATTGTCCGGCGCAACAGCTTTTCCGCTGCTTCCATATTCGGAATTTCATTCTCTCGCTTGTTTAGGCAAAACTCACTTACAAGCGACGCGCGGCGAGAATGCAACTTTACGTGATAGTCGCCTTCGCCGCATTCTCCGTTTCTCTGCTTAATGCTAAGAATTAGAGGCACGATAATCCTCCATGAGTTGGTTGGGCTTCCCTGTCCAACTAACACGAATATGTCGGTGGCTTGGTTCCGTATGTGATGACGCACTGGCCGAATTATGTGGAATCGACTGTCCGCGTCTGGCCGTTAGCGGTAGTTCGTCTGTATTGAGCTAGAATGGCTGGTACTGACCCAAAGGCGACGCTCGAAAGATGGCCGAAATCGCGTTCTTCATCATGTTCGTTGCAGTGGTGATTTACATTGTACTAGGAAACTATCTCTACTTTGCCAAGGTTGTTCCGGCTCTCAATGAGTCGCCAAAGCTGTTACCTTGGAGTCAATGGAAAGATGTAGAGCGGTATCTGGCAGTAGTTGACGAACGGCGCGAGCGGCCTTGGTTTGCGACAATACTCCGTCATACGCTAACGATTTCCACCATCTACCTGATCGGGTTCACGATCACATTTGCATTGATGATCTTTGAGTGACGAATGACCGCTTCTGGCCGGAACCCGCCGATCGCTCGTTTGCTGACTGATTTCGCGAGTTCGATGTGGGCTACAATAAGTACGGGTAGGGACGGCTGTCTGCACGAAATGGCCGGCGCAGGTTTCAGAACTATAATAAAGGCAACACTCATGGCCCCAAGACGTTTTCTCCTGGCGCTGTTCATCGCCGCCACGACCTGTGCCACATTGGCTGTCCATGCTCAGGAACAGCTGACCGGCATGTTCCGGCTAACCCGCCAAACAACGGAAATCGTCGGGCCTGAGTTCGCTGAGGCGCTC
>Ga0265309_10000691_pt1 | contig 13893 bp, 12 predicted proteins | sample Helome_FD_192492 | JGI IMG/M metagenome (GOLD analysis project Ga0265309, IMG submission 192492) | Marine sediment microbial communities from subtidal zone of North Sea - Hel_20160524 (Illumina Assembly) | ecosystem: Environmental > Aquatic > Marine > Subtidal zone > Sediment ...
GGAATACCGAAACCTCAGGAATATTGTAGATAAGTTAAGGGACGGCATACCCATCATTGGGCTTACGGCAACGGCCACTCCTAAAGTGCAGGAAGACATTCTTAAAAATTTATCCATAACAGATGCCAAGCTTTTTAAAGCATCGTTTAACAGACCGAATCTATTTTATGAAGTCAGGCCTAAAACAGAAAATGTAGAGGCAGACATCACACGATTTGTTAAAAAGAATAGTGGGAAATCAGGCATCTTGTATTGCCTGAGCAGGAAGAAAGTGGAGGCTTTGGCTAATGTCTTACAGGTCAACGGCATTAGTGCAGTGCCTTATCACGCTGGATTTGACTCAAAAACCCGCGCCCGATATCAGGATATGTTCCTCATGGAAGATGTAGATATTGTTGTGGCAACTATAGCTTTTGGTATGGGAATAGATAAACCGGATGTACGTTTTGTCATCCATCACGATATTCCCAAGAGCATAGAAAGCTACTACCAGGAAACCGGAAGAGCCGGCCGAGATGGCGGAGAAGGACATTGCCTGGCTTTCTATTCTTATAAGGACATAGAGAAACTGGAAAAATTCATGTCGGGGAAACCCGTAGCAGAGCAAGAGATCGGAAATGCCTTACTACAGGAGATAGTTGCTTATGCCGAGACCTCTATGTCCAGGAGAAAATTTATCCTTCATTATTTCGGGGAAGAGTTCGATGAGGTCAATGGCGATGGAGCTGATATGGACGACAACGCCAGGAATCCGAAGAAGAAGGAGGAGGCAAAAGACAATGTGGTTGCATTGCTAAAAGTGATCCGGGGTACAAATGAAAAGTTTAAGTCGAAGGAGATCGTCAATACCTTAGTGGGTGCTACCAATTCACTGATCGCCTCGCATAAAACCAATGAGAAGGATTTCTTCGGCTGTGGTGAAGCACATGACAAGAATTACTGGATGGCGTTGATCAGGCAGGTACTTGTGGCTGGTTTGATCCGAAAGGAGATAGAACAGTACGGGATCTTGCATTTTACCGAAAGCGGTGAGCAGTTCCTGGCATCCCCTTCATCCTTTATGATGACCAAGGACCACGTTTATGATCAAAAAACAACAGATGCCATCGTGCTGGCTGCTAAAAGCAACGGGGCTGTTGCCGATACCCAATTGCTGAAGTTGCTAAAAGATCTCAGGAAGGCGGAAGCCAAAAAGATGGATGTGCCACCTTACGTGGTTTTTCAAGATCCTTCCCTGGATGACATGGCCTTGAAATACCCAATTTCTCAGAACGAGCTGCTTAATATACATGGCGTAGGCGAAGGGAAAGCCAGGAAATATGGACAACCCTTCCTGAAACTGATCGAAAGGTATGTAGAGGATAATGACATCGTCAGACCTGATGACCTCGTTGTAAAAAGTACGGGCGCTAACTCTGCGCTGAAATTGTATATCATTCAGAATATTGACCGTAAACTACCGCTGAGTGACATAGCTTCTGCCAAGGGGCTGCAAATCCCCGATCTGGTCAAGTCTATGGAACAGATCGTTTTTAGCGGAACCAAGCTCAATATTGGCTATTGGATCGATGAGATCCTTGATGAAGACCAGCAGGAAGAGATCCATGACTACTTCCTGGAATCTGAGACAGATAATATTCAAACGGCCATCGATGAATTTGATGGGGAATACGACGACGACGAACTACGCCTGTACCGACTCAAATTCATGAGTGAAGTTGCGAATTAAGCAAGTAGTAAATTACCTCTCAAATAGCCCTTACCACTCGTCCTGAAACTCTCCGGAAGCGATCAATGCCATGATCACTCCAAAATAAAGGATGAGGAAGATCAGCATGATTATGGATAATGCCAACCCTACATAGGAAAGGATCCTCCCTGTGTTAGCGCTCTCGATCCCGGTATATTGACCGGGCGACTCATCGTTAGCCAAACGGGCTTTTTTGGCATTATTCAAGCCTATGATGCTAAAGATCGCGGCAAAAGGGCCGCAGCAAACCATGGCGCCTACTACTGATATAATTCCCATTGTGAGGGCCGTACTGGCCCCCGGAAGTGATTCCTGATTCATATGTGTCATTTATAAGTGGGACAGCTTAATCACAGAAAGGCATGTCAATACCTGCTTCTTCATAGGCACGACAAGCCTCTTCCATCATTCCGTCTATGCCTCCTAGTTGAATTATTTTGTAAATAGCGAATGCCATGTAAATAACACCCAAGACCATAACTATTATTGATATGATCCGTGCTGTTTTAAATGTACTGTAATTGCTATACTTCTCTGGATCGGCAATATATTTTTTCTTGTCGTTGTTTAGAACAATGAGGGAGATCCCACTCAGAATAACTGCTGGAAGTCCGTAAAAACAACAGCAGACGAATCCTAAACATGAGAGTACGATGGCTAGGGTTACATTGGGTAATTTTTGCTGGTCCATAATTAGTTTGTGGTTTAAATAAATTTAATGACGTAGTTGATCAAGATCATTGCCACCGTCAGTATCATAAGGAACATGGTGATCTTGTTTGAATATTTTGCTTTAAAGAAGTGATCATAGATCAGAAAAGAGAAGAGCAGGATCATCCCATAAATGGCCGGATACATCTTAAATGCTTCAAGGAATTCCCCTTTCAATAAAAAGGCAACGGACCTTTGCAGCCCACAGCCAGGACAATCAAAGCCAAAAAGTACTTTGCTCATACAAGGCAACATGTTTTGCTCCGTGAAGATGGCCAAATAAAGAATAATACTATTCATCATGCGTAATAGACTTGAAATTTAGCATAATTTTTTAGGAAAATCTCTATGGATGGGCATAAAAATAAATGAAGAGATCTTGCCTATTCAGAAGTTGTAATAGTACCAAATTCCAATGTAGTAAGATCGCTAATCCGCTCTCCTTTCTCATTGATCAAACTGAGGTTTTGCAAGGAGATCGTATGATCAAATAGGGTAGTATCGGTTTCATTTCGAAGCGTACTGATAAGTACCTGGCCACTTTCTGCCAGAATATCATCGATCACTTTAGGGCTCACAAGAGGAACATTGCTGCAGAAGTAATCGGTGGAGACAGAACCATCGAATGTCCGGTAAGTGACCTGGGACTGCCCAGGTATACTACTGCTTATGTCTTCAGTAGTTTCTGTATTTTCCAATAAGCCGGACTGCAGTTCAAGGACGAGGGCTTCCTCAGAATTTAATTTAAAGAAAAGGGTGGTAGAAGTAGAAACCTGGTTGTCACAATATTGGACAATCGTTTCGTCAAAGTCGATCGCACTGATCTCCAGGTCGCCATCATTGCAGGCTAACAGGGTAAAAAGCAGGGGTATTCCAAGCCATTTTTTCATGGATTCAAAGGTAGCTGAAAATTGAATATCCCCTAATATATGTATCAAAAATCACTTTAAATTAGGTCAATTTCTTGTACATTAGCTGGCGCATTTACTTATTTAAAAATGGCTAAAATATATCTCGATAATGCGGCGACCACGCCGGTACGAACGGAGGTTGTAGCGTGCATGCAAGAAGCCCTTAGTCAATGTTTTGGGAACCCTTCTTCCTCACATGGATTTGGTCGCACGGCCAAAAGTGGGGTAGAGCACGCACGAAAGACTATTGCGAAGAATCTAAATGCACAACCTTCCGAGATCATTTTTACATCAGGGGGCACGGAAGCAGACAATATGATCCTGCGGTGTGCAGTTCGTGATCTGGGTGTCAAGACCATCATTACTACCCGTATAGAGCACCATGCCGTTTTGCATACTGTAGAAGACCTCGAAAAAGAATACGGTATACAGCTGATCTATCTGAACGTAGATGCCCATGGGTCTATACAATTTAGCGAGTTGGAAGAGGCTTTGAGGAACAATTCTAATGCCCTGGTAAGCCTGATGCATATCAACAATGAGATCGGCAATTTGCTTGACATAAAAGCTGTGGCATTGCTTTGCAAGCAATACAAAACCTTATTCCATTCAGATACGGTACAATCTATTGGTCATTACAGCTGGGACCTGCAAGAAATACCCATTGATTTCCTCACTGCGGCAGCGCATAAATTCCACGGCCCAAAAGGGATCGGGTTTGCTTTTATCCGAAAGAACTCCGGGATTAAGCCCATGATCTTTGGCGGCGCACAAGAGCGGGGGTACAGAGCCGGTACAGAGCCTTATCACAACATTGTAGGCTTGGAATGTGCTTTCAAGAAGGCATATGATAACCTGGAAGAAGAAGCGGCCTATGTAAAGGGCCTTAAAGCACATTTTTTAAATGGAATAATGGAAGCCATCCCTGGCATCGAATTTAATGGCCTGTCTGGAAATCTGGAGAAAAGCACCTATACCCTGGTTAATCTCAGATTGCCGATCCCTGAAGAGAAAGCCTTAATGCTTTTATTTCACCTCGACTTAAAAGGAATAGCTTGCTCCAAAGGAAGTGCTTGTCAATCAGGGAGTGCAAAAGGATCACATGTACTCGCAGAAATTCTCACGGATGAACAATTGAACACCCCTTCACTGAGGTTCTCTTTTTCCAAATACAATACAATTGAAGAATTGGATTATACGATCGGGGTGCTGAAGGATTTTGTGGAAAGCTGATCTATTATTGCCTTTCCTTCTCGTAAGGAAATCTTCTGGTGGCTTTCTTCATCATTTTATCTATGAGCTCTATTGTATTCCGACCAGATTTTTTATTGATCTCCTTTTCGTATTTCCATAAAAGTTTCCCGCTAGCGCCATCGCTGACTTTGATGCCGATACGGCCGTAATCGGATTTTCCAGTGATATAATCCATAAAATTGAAGTTGGTGGGAACGCCTTTAGATAATAAGATGGTGAGATCCATATTTCCACTGATGATCCCATCTACTTCGAGCAACTTACATAATTGCTTGATGGTATAGGTATCTATATTCTCATAGGTAATATTGTTCTGTTGCAAGATGGCATTGGTATTCTTGATGTTCTGAAAATCAACAGAGAATTTCTTTCTTTTCTTACCTCGTCCGAAATAGGTTTCCAGGGCGTTCTGAACTTCGTAACCTTCCCGCTCCTCTAACTTCAAATACTCATTCCTGGAAATGTTATCATCCAGGTCCAAATGCGTGATAAAAGGAATGATGGCGAGCTCCTTGTGATCTTTACTTAGCTCTTCAAATCGTCCACTTTCATAAATATTCTTCTGCCCGTAGGCCTGGAGACTTACGAATAATAAAATACTAATAATGAAGGATCCCAATCTCATATATCTATTTCCTGAAAAAGACACTTCTAAACATTGAAGTATTCCCTACGTTATCGGTTACTTCTACCCTGAGGTCGCATTGGGTAGTATTCAAGATCTTGTCATCAAAGTTATACGTAATAGTCTTGGTCTTTGGTTCATATTCCATAAGGATCCACTGTCCGTTCAAGGTAGCGGTATACGTATTGATCCCGCTTAGATCATCTGAAATACGAAGGCTGAGATAGTGGTAGTTGGTCAGCCACTGCTTGTCTTTGAAATTTTTAGCCCTGATGGAAGGTGGCACGCTGTCCTTCGCCAAGGTAAAAGTACCCAGGCTGCGTGTACGGGTCGTAAATGTATTCCCGCGTTTATATGTTTTCATGAAATCGGGCCTTCCTTTTCTATCCAGCCTGGCAATAAACATCTTCTTGCGAACTGACTCAGGATAGGAGGCGACATCAAAAGTAAGCGTGAAGTTCTTATGAGCGGGAATTCTATTATTGTGTATGGTGACGGTGTCCTTCCCTGGGATCAGGTTCGCGTAATAGTCTTTGTAAAATGTATTTGCGGGAAAGTATACCTGGGCTCCATCCAAGTCGAAATTATTGGGTTTAGAGGCTTTTATATACTGCCCTGACGGGCTTTCCTTTTCTATTTGTTGCAATGAGTTATTGCGACCTTCTACAGGTATGATCAGGGTTGTTTTATTGCCTTTAATATCTGTGAGCCCCACTTCCACTTCATAGGTTCTACCGGCCACTACCTGCAATTTGCCCTCATTGACGAGGGTATTGTAAATGCCTAATTCATTTCCTTCTGACAGATAAAATAACTGAATGCGTTGGCGGTGCCTGCCAAAATGATCGTAATCTATAAAGGTGTTAATATAACGGGATTCAGAAAATGAGAAGGTTTCAAAATCATATTGGCTGATCACTTTCCCGTCTACTTTTTGTTCTACGGCAAAAAGTCCATTTCTGTTTGTTGCCAGGTCTTGCCGGTCATAAGCATTGATCCCAAAACCAATGGTTCCATTGGCAAGGATTGAATTTGCCCTGTATGTCCCATCTTTTTGTCTTGTAATTGGGATCTGTACTTTGGTCTGCTGCTGGTTTACCTGGGCATTGCTACCTAGTGGATATGCGTATAAATTACTGATGGTAGGCTTTGTTTGATCTTTCACATCAATGCCGTAAAGCAATGGGTTGGTCGGTTTTTCTGTGATGCTGCTTCGGATCTCAAAGTGCAGGTGTGGACCGGATGATCCTCCGGTATTTCCGGTATAGGCCATTACTTCGTCCTTAACTACATTGAGTTCCCCGTAATCAGGAAAAACTTCAATCTCATAGGATTTACGTTCGTATTGGATATTTTTAATGTAGGCCTCGATCTCAGGGGAGAAATTTTTAAGGTGTGCATAGACCGAAGTATATCCATTGGGATGTGCTATATATAAAGCCTTTCCATAGCCCCAATGTGAGATCTTGATCCGGCTGACAGTCCCATCTGCTATGGCGTAAATAGGTAAACCCGTTCTCTTTTGGGTTTTGATATCAATACCGGCGTGGAAGTGGTTTGATCGTAATTCTCCAAAAGTACCAGATAAGATAAGCGGAATATCCAAAGGAGACCTAAAAGTGTTTTGGGGGTACTCGTATTGTCCGTAAACATTACTGATCAGGAGGAAGAATAGAATGCTCAGTACAAATTTCATGGCCCAAATATTGGTGCGAAAATAATTAAACCCATTTAATTGATTACGATAGGATTGCATAAAATATGCCAAAAATAAAGGGCTGACTCCTTTTTGCCTTAAAAATAAGGCCCAGAATAATTATGGTTAAAAGTATTGCGAAGTCCTTTTCGGAATGTTAACTTTGTGTATAACGCATAGGATGATTGTATGAGCGATTTATCAGAAATCGTAGATGCCCTCGAGAATAAAATTAGCAAGCTCTTGCACAAAATAGATGTGCTAGGGCAGACCAACTCGAAGTTGGAAGTAGAATTGGAATCGCTGAAGAATGAGCACAATTCTACCGAGGTCACGGCTTCTGAATGGGAGGAAAAATATAACTCCCTTAAGCTCGCAAGTTCTATGGTGGGTAGTGAAAATGACAAGACAGAAGCAAAGCTCAAAATAAATTCACTTATTCGGGAAATAGACCATTGCATAGCACAATTGGCCGAATAAGCTTACAAGGAAAATATGGGGGAGAAGCTCAAGATTAAGCTTTCAATTGCGGATAGGGTGTATCCGCTAACCATTGATCCAAGCCAGGAAGAAGGCTTGCGAAAAGCAGCCAAGAATATCGAACAACTGGCTAAGCGTTTTGAGCAGAATTATGCCGTAAGGGACAAGCAAGATGTACTTGCAATGTGTGCCCTGCAGTTTGCTTCCAAAATAGAACAACGCGGTATAAGTTCGTCTGAAGATACTCTCCATGCCACTGAGCGCTTAAAAGCGTTGGATGAATTGATCAGTGCCAAATTGGAGATGAAATAATAAGTTCTTTTAAATAATTAAGTTACTGCCCACATTGGTAATAATTTTTGACAAACTCAACACTAATTTGTTTGAAAAGGGTGAGTTTAGTTTGTAAAAGCAGGCCTCCTTGTAGAGGATCCTTGAGCAAGCTGTTAGCCCTAAACCTGTTTAATGGAGTTTGTACAAAACTTCATCGATGTGGGCTTTTTTTTTAGAGTACATCCAAGTGGACACCCTGCAGAGCTCTAAAAGTGACGATAAAATGGAATACAATGGATGTTACAACTATAGCGATCGGTCTGGGTATTGGTTTACTTGTCGGCTTTATAATCGCCAAATTATTGGAAAAAGGAAAAGCTTCTAAAACCATTATAAATGCCAAAAGAGAAGCTTCACGAATTGTCAAGGACGCGCAGAAAGAAGGGGAAGGAATAAAGAAAGACAAGATCTTCCAGGCCAAAGAGAAGTTTCTGGAATTAAAAGCAGAACACGAAAAGGTTATCATCAATAAGGATAAAAAGATAGGTGAAGCAGAGAAAAGAACCCGCGATAAAGAGTCGCAAGTAAGCAGTGAACTGGCAAAGAAAAAGAAGCTTAACGATCAGTTGGAGGGCCAGTTAAAAGAAGTAACGCATAAGCGGGATTTTTACGAAAAGAAACAGTCTGAACTTGAAAAACTGCATAAAAGTCAGGTTCAGCAATTAGAGGTTATCTCCGGACTTTCAGCAGAGGATGCAAAGAGCCAGCTATTGGAATCCTTAAAAGAAACGGCAAAGACAGATGCCATGGCCTACCTCCAGACCACTATGGAAGAAGCCAAGTTAACGGCACAGCAGGAGGCCAAAAAAGTCATTATAAATACGATACAACGGATAGGAACTGAAGAGACCATAGAGAACTGTGTCTCGGTTTTTAACCTGGAATCAGACGATGTGAAAGGCCGGATCATTGGGCGTGAAGGCCGGAATATCAGGGCTATTGAATCGGCAACCGGAGTGGAGATCATTGTAGATGATACCCCTGAAGCCATTATTCTGTCTTGTTTTGATTCGGTAAGAAGGGAAGTAGCCAGGCTGTCTTTACATAAGCTGGTGACTGATGGAAGGATCCACCCTGCGCGGATAGAGGAGATCGTGAAGAAAACCGAAAAACAGATCGAACAGGAGATCGTTGAAGTAGGAAAACGCACCGTCATAGACTTGGGTATCCACGGACTGCATCCGGAATTGATCAAGGCAGTGGGACGTATGAAGTATCGTTCTTCTTACGGACAGAATTTACTGCAGCACTCAAGGGAGGTCGCTAAACTCTGCGGCATCATGGCGGCAGAACTGGGCTTAAATGCCAAAATGGCTAAACGCGCCGGTTTGCTTCATGATATTGGAAAAGTACCCTTTGTAGAAAGTGAAGTGGAAACGCCTCATGCTATCCTGGGTATGCAATGGGCTGAAAAATATGGCGAAAAGAAAGAGGTTTGTAATGCCATCGGAGCCCACCACGATGAAATTGAAATGAATACCTTGATCTCACCTATCATTCAGGTATGCGATGCGATCAGCGGTGCGAGGCCTGGGGCAAGAAGGCAGGTGCTGGATTCGTACATACAAAGACTAAAGGATCTTGAGGATATCGCCTTCGCCTTTAACGGTGTACAAAAAGCCTATGCCATTCAGGCTGGAAGAGAATTGAGGGTCATCGTTGAAAGTGAAAAGGTCAGTGATGAGAAAGCTGCACAATTGTCCTTTGAGATCTCCCAAAAGATCCAGACAGATATGACATACCCGGGTCAAGTGAAAGTCACAGTAATCCGGGAGACCCGATCAGTGAATGTTGCAAAATAACGAGGAGATACAAGAAACTCTAAATGGCGTAGGACAGTCTTTACGATTGTATTTGAATTTCGAAAGAAGTTCTTACTTTTAACGAAACCCAACCGATGACCGATCAAAGGCGTTGTAAAAATTGCGAAACTCCTTGCGAACCTGATTTCCGGTTCTGTCCGGAATGCGGTCAGGAATTAGCAGATAATCTCACTTTTGGGATCCTGTTCCACAATACGATCGAGAATTTCTTTTCTGTCGATGCCCGTTTTTTCAGGAGTTTTTTCCCTTTAATGTTCAAACCTGGGGTCCTTGCCCGCCGATTTGTTGATGGAAAGCGATTGTCCTATTTACATCCTGCACAATTCTATCTCTTCTTCTCTGTTCTCTTCTTTTTTATATTCTCCTTTAGTATCCGAGAGGCAGACAACCAGGTAAGCCAGGCACTAAAAAAAGGATTTGATAAAGAAATACTCCCGGATTCAATTAACATAGAACGAGATTCAATAGCTATTGAAAAAGCCCGGGAGGCTTTTAAAGAAAACAGAAAATTTATGGGTCTCTCAGATGAAGAAGCCCAGGAGATAGATTCTGCAATTGCTTCGGGAAAAGGGCGACCGGAAATGAGCTTTTCTTTTGACCGAAGTGAATTAGATTCCTTAATTAAGATCAATGCACCGGAAGAAGAGAAATTGGAGGCCATGGGCATGAAGGAGGATGCAGGTGGATTCAAACGAATGTTTTATACTCAGCTATTGAAATTTTACCAACAAAAAGGCGATGGTATTTTGCAAACATTATATGATACGATTCCGATCGCCATGTTCTTTATGTTACCATTCTTTGCTATTCTACTAAAGATATTTTATTGGCGCAGGGCGACCTTTGCCCATCATATGGTGTTCAGTTTCTATTTCTTTACCTTTCTGTTCACTGCATTTTCTGTATTATTACTTGCAGAAATGGTCTTTGATATACCACTCTGGATCGAATTCCTCTTTTTCCTCTCCTTTATTGTTTACCTGATCCTCGCGCTCAGGAATTTTTATAGGAGCAGATGGATCGGGGCTATTCTAAAGGCGAACATTGTAACCTTCGTTTTTATGCTGATCATAGTGCCAGTAGCCTTTGCAGGTATCGCTTTGGTCTCTTTTATGATCTACTGATCAAATTGGGTGTTAAGATGCTTTAAATAAATTGATGCTCACCGTAGCCAGTTCTGAATTGGGGAATTTGCTAAAATGATCTGTATCCAGGATCAGTCCCGCTTCGCGGGCAACTCGGTGAAACACATCGACCTCTACAATATACTGATCCGAAAATCCATGTGTGGCATCATAGGCCGTGGCAGCTGTTCTGCCCAGATTGGCAGCGGTTACTAGTGGGGGGATGGTGTGCAATTCTATAACCAGCAAGCCGAACTTTTTTAGATAGGGCGTCCAGCGTTTTAAATGAGCCGTCAAGTTTTTCTCTACATGAGTATTTGAAAGTCGTTTGCCCCTAAATGCATAGGCCCCGGTGGAAGAGCTGGGTTCACTCGATCCATTCTCAGGCGGGTCTTCCCAAATGCGATTGTGGTCCAAAAAGGTGCGTACGTTGAGCAAGTCCCCCAGATCCATGCCATAATTTTCTTCGAGATCTGCGGCCAGGAGATCAGGTCTGCTAATATCCCCTTTGATCACTTTTGCCCAGATATCTGCATTTATAAGATTGGCACGGGTAACTTTCAAAGCCACCTCATTGAAGTCGGCACCCACAAGAAACAAGGGGTATTCATCCAGGATCTTTCCACGTTCGGTACGTTGCTCGATCACATCAAATAAATGTTCCAGATAGGCCCCATTCCCGCATCCCATATCCACGATACCTTTGGGTTGTTCGTGAATGGGTTTATTGAAGAGGGCAATGATGATGTCATCTACTTTTTTAAAGTAGGCGGAGTGGGCACCGCCGCTTCCCCAAACATTCATAGCCCGATCTACATGTTTTTCTTCCTGACCTTCAGCTACATCCCACATCTCATATGGATCCCCGAAAAGCAAGGTTTCTATATTTCTAAAAATGGGATTATAGGAAACAGTTACGCCAAATGCCGAGGCTCTTTTTGCAAAGAACAAACCTTTTTCAGTGAACTGAAAGGTGTCGTTCTTGCACCGGAACCAGCCCAGGTGAGCAAAAAAATCCAATAATGAGGTAAAACTTTCCGGATCCTGGTGAAATTCCTCTGCCTTAAACGAATGCTCCATAAAATATTGATGGAACATCCCGCTCATTCCCAGCGCGACCAGTGAGGGTGCCATCAGCATGCCTTCAATATGCTTGAGTATTTGTTCCTGGACCTCACGTTCTACTGGATCATCGGAAAGTGTAATGCCATAACCCGACCTAAATTTGTTAGTAATTCCAAGCCATATGTCAAAAGGTTCCTTATCAAACAAACGCTTGTGGTACTTGCCGGAGAGTAACAAGAGTTCATAGACATCCTGGTATAGCTCACAATGGGCGTGTAAATAGCTTGTTTTCTCAGTAATGGAATAGACGACCTTATCAGTCGCGTTATCCACTTCATGCAGTAGCCATCCTTGGGAAGCCATGAGCCTGAGTGCCACATTTAAATAGCCTTCATTGGCTTTGAAATCAGCTGCTATAGAAGATAGGTTAACACGCCCCTTTTGAATGATATGTTCCAGGATACCATTTTTAAAAAGTACGTATGTCGATGGGCCGGCCCCAAGTCCGTCGAGATATTGGAATAGGTCCTGCCTAAAAATCCTTTTTTCTTCTTTTGTCAGCACTTATGAGAAGATTTGAATTCAGTATATAATAATTCTTAATCCACCATAAACAGCGCATTGGCAAAAAACAATTTACCGCCTTCCCAGAAGGCTCTGAATAAGGGATTGTCTACCATATACACCACTTCTCCTCGACCGTGGTTCTCCAGGCCGAAAATGAGGGTTTTCCCCAATTTTTTCTGCGCCTCACTGCCGGCGAATCCGGAATAAGGTTTCGTTTGGTCTTCCAGGTATACCGCTGTTCCCCGTTTTAAATATTTATAGGAATCATTTCCAAGTTTTAAGGTGAAATAGGTGTCCCCATAACCATATGCCAATGGGTTTGATGTATCTACACGTGTCCTAAAAATCGCCCCGGTGATCGCACTTTTCATTTGTTCGCGTTGGGAGCTGTCAAATGGTGCCACCTTTTCCTCCGGCTCCTTTTTCTCAGCTTCCTTGAGTTTTATACTAAAGCCATCATCACCGTCAATGGCTTTTATCGATCGGCCCATAGCGATCAACCTGCCGCCCTCACGCACCCAGGATTTTACTTCTTTCAGGCGGTCTTCGGTCATGAATTTACCATAGCCCCAACCGTCGGGAAGGATCAGGACATCATAATCTGCCAGGTCTACCCCGTTAATATAATCTGCATCGATTACAGTTAATGGATAGTGCAGTTGCTGTTCAAAGAAATGCCAGATCTCGCCAAAGCGGAGGGTACTTGCAGGATCGCCGGACAGCAAAGCAATTTTAGCTTTGGGTATCATATCCACATAGAAGGAGCCAAAGTCCTTCCCGCTGTCTACAAATCCGGTTTGAACCTGGGTTATGTCTTTATTGTGCTTTTGGGCTGCTTCCTTTAGGCTGTTAAGAAAATCGGGCTGCCCATCGTTGTCGGCACGGGTGATGATCAAACTCCCTCGCGCATAGTTATTTCCTTCAAGTTGAAACGATTTATGTGCCTTGCGAATGCGGATTCCTTTTTTGAGCAGGTCGGCAAGAAAACGGGCGTCATCCATGCTGTTCCAATCCGTCACATAGGCATATGCATTGGTATTCACATCCAAAGCGGTCGCCGATCCTTTCTCCCAACTACCATTTCCCTGGCCGAGATCCGACTCAGAGGCAACGGCATTCAGGCCATAAGCATAGGGAAGGGACCAGGCCGTTATATCATAAGTCAGCGAATCCACTAACTTGGCATCAGGCTCGAAAAGAACTTTAACCAGGGTGCCTTTAGTCTGGTTAGCCGATATCAGCAGGCTGTTTTCGCCACCCCTTAGGCTACCGCTTCTGCCTGTTTTGTAGTTATAGCCTTTGGCAGAAACGCCGGCTCCTTTACCGTATTTGATCTGGTGTTTATCAAGCAGGCTTGCCAGTTGTGTGAGTTGATCTTTCCCACCATCCAGCAAATAGCTTTTGTATTTGAAATTTTTACGCTGATAGAATTTTTGGAATTCTTCGGTTAAACGCCCGGCATTATTTTTAGCTACTTCAACCGTGGATAGGCCGGTTGTGTGATGATGGGATATCCTGTCTTGTAAGGTCAGGGTATCCTTAATGGCTGTTATT
>Ga0265309_10000693_pt1 | contig 13879 bp, 14 predicted proteins | sample Helome_FD_192492 | JGI IMG/M metagenome (GOLD analysis project Ga0265309, IMG submission 192492) | Marine sediment microbial communities from subtidal zone of North Sea - Hel_20160524 (Illumina Assembly) | ecosystem: Environmental > Aquatic > Marine > Subtidal zone > Sediment ...
ACCAGTTTCCCAGATTGGAATTGGCCTTGCTTGAGGTTCAATCAGGGAAACTGGTGGTCAGTAAAGATGGGCAGGCCTGGGCGATACTTGAACGGTTGGCGGTGCCGATGGAATCCAATGTGTATCCAGTTGTGCGTCGTTCGCAAACCCAACCGCCCATTTATCCCAATTCTGAAGGGGATGCATTCGACACGCTTCGTTGGGTTTCCGGACAGGATGCGATTGCGCAAGCTGTCATGCATCTAGGAGAGGCGTGGAATAAGGGCGAGATTTCTTAGGATGGAAATCAGCCTTTCCAAGCTATGGGTTTTTCTTTTCCTGTTGTTATTGGTGGGTGGGTGTGGAGAAGGCCTTCAGCCTCGCCTGGGTTCCCTTATGGGAACCCAGGTATATCAAAATCAGCAGCCTAATCCGTTGTGGCCTCAACTGCAACGGATTGGGCTAGTGATCCATTCCGATCCCACAGGGCCTGGTGCGGCTCCGGCGATTTCCCCGGCTTTCCTCGAAACGCTGCGTCGACGGACTGAAGAGTTTTTAACCAAACGTTGCATGATATCCTCCGTCGTGCCGATCGCTTTGCCGTCTTCAACCCAACCTGCACAGCTTCAGCAAGAACTCATTGCCCGTGGTCAGGAACATGGGATCTCACACCTTCTTCTTGGGATATTGTCGAGTCGAGAATATTCGGGGCCAGTGACATTGGGTGAGGATCGCATGATGACGCAGATGAGTGGAACCACATTCGAAAACACGGCCCTGGCTGAAGTGGTGCTCCTGGACCTTGCTGATTATGCTGTGACTATTGCCGTGCCAGGATCAGCGACCGAAACGCTTGAAATTTTGGATGCCCCTATTGGAGATGGTCAGCCGTCTCGGGAGCAATCTTTGGAAATCTTGCGGGCTCAAGCTGGTCAACAGGCTTTAGATCGATCCTTAAACCTTTTGGGACAATGGTGTGAAGGTATTCCAGAAAAAGACTGGACCTAAAAAATATCTTTCAGACTCTATCGGTAATTTTCAAACTGGAGATCGAGTCCGAAATCCTGGGCCTTCAGATGGGTCATGACAGCTTGTAGTTCATCTTTGCTTTTGCTTTGCACTCGAACTTGTTCCCCTTGAATTTGCCCCTGCGCTTTGAATTTGGCTTCTTTGATGGACTTTGTGATGGCTTTGGCTTTGTCGTCAGGGAGTCCACTCTGAATCGTGATGGTTTGACGAACCGTGCCTCCAAGAGCTTCTTCCACCTTGCCATACGTTAATCCTTTTAACGAGACATTCCGTTTCACGCATTTGGCTTTCAAAATATCAAGTACTGCGTTGAGTTTGTAGTCGTCATCCGACAGTACAACTAAAAGCTTCTCTTTTTCTTTGAGCGTGAGCTCACTTTTCGAACCTTTGAAATCATAACGTTGTCCAATTTCTTTTAACGTTTGATCCACAACATTTTTCATTTCTTGCATGTCGATTCGTGAGACCACATCGAATGAATAGGTATCGGCCATAGGACTCCTCTCTTGGTTATTCGCCAGGCGATATTATTAACAGCATGGGCCAGCGGGAATATTGATGCCCTCACTCTCAAACACTTCAGTACTGTTCAACGGGTGTTTTCGGACAAGATAGTCATACCACTTGCGTGCACTATCTATAAGGACAATGAGCGCTAAAAGGGCGACCAATCCCACCAAAATTGCATTAATCCCCATCGTCAGTGTTTGCGAGCTTTCACCTGAAGTCGCACGACTGACAAAGAGAATAAAGAGTTCATAACATCCCGCGAGCGTGATCACGCCAACAAATACCATGGGTATGACGGTGACCCAGAGATAGGAAGTCTTATTCATTTTAATGAGCACGGTTGTGGCAATACAAAGGGCCAGCATTCCTAATAATTGATTGGCCGCACCAAACATGGGCCAGATGGTTGCAATACTGCCTGTTCCAATGAGATAGCCCCAAGCTCCCACAACCAATAGGCTAGTTCCCAATACTCCTGGCCACCAATTGATTTGTTTGAGCGGGGCGTAGGCACGTCCTCCCAGTTCCTGGACCAGATAGCGGGCGACACGAGTTCCTGCATCAATCGTCGTTAAAATAAACAGCGCTTCAAAGAGCAACGCGAATTGATACCAATATGCCATGAGCCCGGACATGCCGGGAAGCCCAGAAAAAATCGAAGCCATTCCTACCGCTAAGGAGACGGCACCCCCGGGTCGACCGGAGACATTGACTTCCACCATGTTTGAGAGTTGTTCGATATGTTTAGTGGGAAACCCCATATTCTCCAACGTTTCAATTGAGAGATGAGTGTTGATGGCGAAATAATCACCGGGAACCAATAGGCACGCGGCGATGAGAGCAATCACACCCACGAAACTTTCTAAGAGCATGGCACCATATCCCACAATAGCTTGGGATTCCTGGCTGATGAGTTTTGGGGTCGTGCCTGATGATACAAGCGAATGAAACCCGGAGATGGCACCACATGCGATCGTGATAAAGAGAAATGGAAATAGTGTGCCGGGTATGATTGGGCCGTTTCCGCTTATAAACTCGGTCGTTCGGGGCATTTCAATGGTGGGGGCTAACAGGATGACCCCGATTCCTAGTAAGGCAATCACACCTAATTTCATGAAGGTGGACAAATAATCTCGAGGGACCAAGAGGATCCAAACGGGGAGGACGGACGCCAGAAATCCATAGCTGGCGAGGCACCAAGTCAGCGTGGTGCGGTCCCACAAAAACCATTCTGCCAATTCCGACTGAGCCACGATTCGACCAAAGATAATCGTGAAGACCAATAACACCAAGCCAATGAGCGTCATTTCTCCGACTTGTCCTGTACGAAATTTTTGTAAATACAGCCCCATGATAAAGGCGATGGGTATCGTCATGACAATGGTAAACGTACCCCAGGCATTGTCATACAGTGCATTGACGACAGCCAAGCCTAATCCGGCTAGCGCCACGACGACGATAAAGAGTACGGCTACGGCAGTCGCTAGCCCGGTGATGGGTCCCAATTCAGCATGGGCGATTTCTGGTAGCGAACGCCCATTCCTACGCATGGAAGCCACGAGAATAATAAAATCCTGTACCGCTCCAGCTAGCACGGCCCCAATGACAATCCACAAGAATCCTGGAAGAAAACCAAATTGTGAAGCGAGTACCGGACCTAACAATGGTCCTGCTCCAGCAATGGCGGCGAAATGATGGCCAAAGAGAATATATTTGTTGGCGGGATAAAAATTCGTCCGGTCTTCCAGCCGATATGCCGGTGTGCGGCGGCTGTCGTCCAATTCCATAACCCGCCGGGCCAAAAACCTTCCGTAAAACCGATAGGCCAGGACGTAGAAACACGAAGCCGCGACGACGAGCCATAGCCCATTTACTTTTTCATGAGGATTGAGGAAGCCGACAACATGGCCAAATGCAATGGCACAGAGGATTGCCAGACCAACCCAGCCAGCTTTATGCATTATTGTCATGGGGAAGCATCCTATCAATGGACTTGGAAGGAGTAAACCATTGAACTATCTGTAGAGGTCCTGAAGGATGAATGGAGAGAGGGCGTGTTAATCAAACATAAATGGCGGTTTGCCAGCCTTCTCCCGGAAGGCATTGATGGCTTTCAGTATTTGGGGATGCTGAATCAGTTTTTGTTCTAGACGATGTTTGCCGGGAAAGTCGATAAAGAGAATCCCTAAAAGCATGGTCAGTAAGCCTTGCCCCGGTAAGAATAACATGGCGATTCCTGCTAGGAGAAAAATGATTCCCGCAAGATTTTTGATCAGGAGGCCGAGTGTTCGAATCACCGGATGATGGTTAGCAAACCAGGGTTTGTGATGGTGATTTTTGAAGTAATCGGGAGGCAGACGGATCAGAATGGCCGGAATGGCAATAAGGGTGCCCACAAAGGCGATCACTGAAAACATGATCAAGCCGACCCACATTTCTTTGGAAATCCATGATTCGGCGAATTGAATGAATTGATCAATCATAAAAATGTTTTAGAGTGAGCAATAGGAATCAGGGAAATCGTCGAAGCGTCATGAATAACTGGATTGTCCTGCATCTTCGCGGCATTCTATAATTGCCAGCTGGGAATGTTGAAAAAATCCGCCAGCGGCGTTTTCGCTATTTTGCCGTGCTCACGTACTTCATGTACGCTCCGCGCGACAAACACAAATGAGTCACCCTTCGGGATGAACTAAGCCACGAGGCCTTTCAGGACCTAACAGCAATAGCGGCCTTGCTGGACAGATTTTTTTGAACATTCCCTCCAGCTGATGGTTGCTGTCTCCTCTTGGGCCTGTATTTTCCATAGGAATGAAATTTTCAACAGGCACCAGCCCATTGTTGGAATAGAGAATTGGGTATCGAACGACAGCATCAAAGCTAACAAAGGAGCTTCATGCCACAGTATTGGTTATTCAAATCCGAGCCAACAAGTTTTTCCATTCAAGATCTCGCGCAATCCCCTGGCCAAACGACCTGTTGGGAAGGCGTCCGTAACTATCAAGCCCGAAATTTCCTCAAGTCCATGAAAGTTGGGGATCGGGGGTTTTTTTATCACAGCAATGCGGACCCTCCGGCTATTGTTGGAACCGTGGAAGTCGTGAAGGCTGCCTATCCCGATCCCTACGCGTTCGATCGCAAGAGTCGATACTTTGATTCCAAAAGCACGCCCGAGGCCCCCCGCTGGTTTCTAGTTGATATCAAGTTGATGAAACCTTTCCCAAAACCGGTATCCTTGGAATATTTGCGAACAATTAAAGGGCTCGAAAACATGGAATTGTTACGGAAAGGTTCTCGTCTTTCCGTACAACCCGTTCGTCCGGAGGAATGGAAATGTGTGTGCTCGTTGGTCGCTCCAACCAAACCGGCATAAGGTTCAAAAGCAAAACGAGATATCTGTGGTTTTGTTTAGGCGATTCAGGTCTTTTCCGACTCGAGTTCTCGAGGAAAGACTTGCATGAAGGGATGAACCGTGACCTCCTGAAAAACTCCATTGATCATGTAAGGATCGCCCTGGGCAAATGTCTGTGCGTCTTCCAGAGATTCGGCTTCTACCACAATCAAACTGCCTGTTTTATCGGTCAGGGGGCCGGCTAAAATCACTTTGCCCTGTTGTGCCCATTGCTCTAGTCGCTGAAGATGGGCTTGACGATACAAGGGGCGTTTGGCGGCACCCTCGGGCCCATCCGTTCCCAAAATAACGAATTTCACGGGTACCCTTCCTTCTATGTGTTTTATGCGATGATGCGCGTCTCCTCGTTAGGTCAAAAAACGCAATGAATGAAGGTGATGATTTCCTGGGGAAAATGAATAAATGTTGAGTCAGGCAGGAAAAAAATTAGGCTTCTGGGTCGTCTATGGGTTGTCGGTCTGAATAGCCGCTGTCAATGTCATGCCACCAACATACCTGGGCTTCTCCAGATTTCCAGCATAAAAACACGAGTTTATCATTAAGCATAAAAGGGAAATCACAGAGGCCGATTTCGACATCTTTGATGACGACGCCTACCTCTTGAATGGCGTGCAAGCTGCCATTGATATCCTGTAACCCTTTGATATATTTGACTCCCACCACAGTACCCCCACCCGATGACGCTTGGGCGCTGGCTTTTTTGACCTCTTCGCGGGTATCGATAAGAATCTGGCGGCCCTGTTTAATGGAGGTCCAATGTTGCTCAAGTTCTGGGACTAAAGCATTGGCTTCAGAGAGCGTGAAGATTCGTTCGCTGGAAAAAGGAAACCCTGATTCTGACATAAGGAAGAATCCTTCTGTTGAGCTTTCAATTACGATAGGGATGGTTTACCATAATATCAGTGAGGGTGCCAACCATATCTTGCCTAGAAATACCTTCGACAAGACCCAGAGGCTAAAGTTTTTCTTCACCCTTCCGAAAATGAAACTATTGACAAGTTATTCATGTGTGAGATACATATGTTATTAAGACCTTCCGAATAGCGTAAAAGCTATATCCGCCTAATTAACTTCCCGGACTCATTTGTTTTAACCCAAAATCGTAGACCAAATTCGTAGATAGGACATCTCGGCTGCCGTTGACAATGGTGGTTCCTTAGTTCTTCTGAGTATTCTTCCTAAACAAAAATAATCGCAGTCTCAATATCATGAACAGAAGGAGAGGGAGAGTGTTTCTTCAAGAGGTCATCCCCAAAATGTGCAATTTTATCCTTGAATATACCAAATATCTAGTTTGTATCCTTCCCAACCGTTTTACCCAACCGCATGTTTTAGGAAATCCTTCCAGCCAACCAATGGAGTAATCTTATGCATCTTGCTGAACTGAAGCAGAAGTCTATCGGAGAGTTGAATGATTTAGCGCGGGGTCTCAAAATTGATGGTGCCCCAAATTTGCGGAAGCAAGAGCTCATATTCTCCATTCTTCAAGGACAAAGCGACAAAAATGGTGTTATTTTTGGAGAAGGAGTCTTAGAGACCCTATCCGATGGGTTTGGATTTCTCCGAGCACCAGACTCGAACTATTTGCCCGGGCCTGATGATATTTATATTTCTCCCTCCCAAATTCGACGGTTTAATCTGAGAACTGGAGATATTATCTCTGGCCAGATTCGCCCTCCCAAAGATGGAGAGCGGTATTTTGCGCTCTTGAAAGTGGAAAAGATCAATTATGATGAGCCGGAAGTTCAGCGGGATAAGATCCTGTTTGATAACCTGACGCCGTTGTATCCGGAAGAACGGATCAATCTAGAATTTGATCAACAGGAATATTGTACACGTGTGATGGAGTTGACGACCCCTATTGGGAAAGGCCAGCGGGGGCTCATCGTGGCCGCGCCACGGACCGGGAAGACCATGTTGCTCCAAGCAGTGGCTCGAGCCATCATCGCCAATCACCCTGATATTGTGCTGATTGTGTTACTGATTGATGAGCGGCCAGAAGAAGTGACCGATTGGCAACGGCAGGTGAAGGCCGCCGAGGTGATTAGCTCAACCTTTGACGAACCGCCTCAACGACATGCTCAAGTCGCGGAAATCGTCATGGAAAAGGCGAAGCGTTTGGTTGAGCATAAGCGGGATGTGGTAATTTTGTTGGATAGTGTGACCCGTTTGGCTCGTGCCTATAATACAATCTCGCCCCCAAGTGGGAAGGTTTTGTCCGGTGGGCTAGATTCCAATGCGTTACAACGGCCCAAACGGTTTTTTGGGGCTGCTCGCAATATTGAATTTGGCGGAAGTCTGACGATTTTAGCCACAGCGCTGGTTGATACCGGCAGCCGGATGGATGATGTGATTTTTGAAGAATTCAAGGGAACAGGCAATATGGAAGTGCATTTGGATCGACGATTGGCCGATAAGCGGCTTTTCCCTGCCATTGACATCAGCCAATCTGGAACCAGGAAAGAGGAATTGCTCGTTGATCGTGACCGCCTAAACAAAATGTGGATACTTCGAAAGGTCTTAAGTCCCCTTGGGACCATGGAAGCCATGGAATTTCTCATGGACAAGATTGGGGGCACAAAAGATAACAATGAGTTCTTGCAATCCATGAATCGATAATTCACAATAGAGGATTATCAACGATCTGGTTTTATTCAGACTAAACATCTGTTAGACGTGGCAAAGGAGAGAACATGAAAAAGGGAATCCATCCAACATATGAATTTGCCAACGTGAGTTGTGCCTGTGGCATGTCCTATCAAACTCGGACCACGGTGGGAGACCTGAAAGTCGATATTTGCTCAAGTTGCCATCCCTTTTATACGGGGACCCAAAAAATTGTCGACGCCGAGGGCCGGGTGGAACGCTTCAATAAAAGATACGCCAAGAAAACAGCGACGACGAAAGCAAAAGCTAAAGCCTAACCGAGTTTTCCCACTCTCCGTTGTCTTCCCTCATTACTCCTTAGATGGCATACGCCTAAGCCAGGTGATGATCATAATCAGTCGAGCTGGTTCAACACCCATGGTCCTTTTCTAGGCCGCACTCTAAAATTTCCTTGACGGGTGTTTTGATGTTAAAAAATTCAATAGGATTAGGATTCTTCAGTCGTTGGTGCCTCCATGGCTAATATGACCAAAACAGAATTACGAGAAGGCGGCCTCCTCAGTCGATGGGAAGCGATCGCCAATAAATATGACACGTTCAATGACCAATTGACCGATCCAGCTGTTCTGGCCAATCCTTCCCTCTTAGTTTCTCTGACGAAAGAACGGGCTGAGTTAGAACCTATTGCCCAAATGTTTGGAGAACATCGTCGAGTTCTTGAGGAGATTGCGGAAGCTCAACTTATGGTGGAGGATCAACAATTAGATCCTGATATGCGGCGATTGGCTGGCGAGGAATTGTTGGGTCTTGAATCTCGTCGAGAAACCTTGGAAGCTCAGGTCGTTGAGCTCCTGTGTCCGGAAGATGAAGGGAACAATAAAAATTCCTTCATTGAAATTCGTGCAGGAACGGGAGGCAGTGAAGCCGGCTTGTTTGCTGGAGATCTTTTGCGGATGTATATCAGATTTGCTGAAGCGAAAGGGTTGCGAACAGAATTAATGGAATCCCACGAAACGGGGATAGGGGGGATCAAAGAGGCTGTCATCTTAGTTGAAGGGAAAGGGGCCTTTGGGTTTTTCAAATATGAGAGCGGGGTGCATCGCGTTCAACGTGTTCCCACAACCGAAGCCAATGGACGTATCCATACCTCTACCGCTACCGTTGCGGTCATGCCAGAAGTGGAAGAAGTCGATGTGCAAATCGATACGAAAGACTTGCGAATCGACACATATTGTTCATCTGGAGCTGGCGGACAGAGCGTCAATACGACCTATTCGGCGGTCCGGATCACACATATACCGACAGGAGTCGTGGTCACCTGCCAGGATGAGCGGTCTCAACTCAAGAATCGCACGAAAGCCATGCGAACGCTGAGGACGCGCATTGGCGATGCCGAGCGTGAAAAACAAGATGCCTCCATTGCCCAACAGCGACGGTCACAAGTTGGTACGGGGGAGCGTAGCGAAAAAATCCGCACGTATAACTTCCCACAAAATCGCGTGACCGACCATCGTATTGGGCTGACCTTGCATAAACTGGATCGAGTGATGGAAGGTGACTTAGAAGAGTTGGTCACCGCGCTCAAAGCCCAATAATTCTTTTCAATAACAATTCCCAGATTCTGTTTTTTCCCTATTTCACGACCCTGTGCTGTTGAAGGTCGTTATGCCCACGTCCATGTCCTCTTCCCAGTTGTATCGTGAAGCTGTCGATAAGCTGATCCAAGCTGGAATTCCCAATGCCAGGCAGGAAGTCTTGTGGATTTTAGAAGAGGCCTTAGGAATCACAGCATTACGGCTACATGCCTATTCTGAAGATCCCATAGATCCGGAAAAATACCAACGGGCTTTTGCCTTGATTGAACGTCGAGCGTCACGAGAGCCGCTACAATATGTTTTAGGGAGTCAGGAGTTTTGTGGTCTGGACCTGGTTGTGAAGCCCGGGGTGCTCATTCCCAGGCCAGAATCGGAACTACTTGTTGAAGAGGCCATTGCTCTTTTGGGATCTCATCCACAACCAGTTATTCTGGATGTAGGAACGGGCTCCGGATGTCTGGCGATTAGTGTGGCGTTGGCTCTTCCTCGGGCGAGAGTTATTGCCTCAGACCGGTCGTTGAGTGCTTTACATATCGCGAGAATGAATGCCCAACGATATAGCGTGAATAAGCAGATTTTGTGGTTGGCTGGCGATGTGTTAGCCCCCTTGTTATCCAGAGGTTTAGCAGGTAAAGTGACGGCCATTATTGCCAACCTGCCGTATATTTCCCATACAGAATGGGATCGTCTTTCTCCTGATGTCAAAGATTTTGAGCCGTGTCTGGCGTTGGATGGAGGGCCGGACGGGTTGGATGTGTATCGGCGCTTGTTACAGGAAGCGCCAGGCGTTTTAGCTCCTGAAGGTGTGGTCTTTTTGGAAGTGGGATTGGGACAAGCTGATTGCCTGTGCCAGGAAGTCTCTGATTCCAAACGTTTCGAGGTAACCAAGGTACAGCCTGATTCGCAGGGTATTCCTCGGATGGTCTGTCTTCAACTGGTTGGGCATCCATGATGCAGAAATAGCGATCCATAGATGGATAAAATTCGAATCATAGGTGGGACCCCATTACACGGCGTTGTCGAAGTAAGCGGAGCCAAAAATGCGGCTCTTCCAATTTTAGCTGCGTCCTTATTAGGGGGAGGAGAATGCGTCATTGATCATGTTCCTCAGGTCAAAGACTTGGTCACGATGGCCAAACTTTTGGCCTTGCTCGGGGTAGAAGTGGAGACCGAAGGTGGACGGGTTATGTTGGAAGCCAGCAAGGTCCAGTCAATTGAGGCTCCGTATGATTTGGTTAAAACGATGCGCGCGTCTATTTTGGCGCTGGGTCCTTTGTTAACTCGGTTGGGCGAAGCCAAAGTGTCGTTACCTGGTGGATGTGCCATTGGAACCAGGCCCGTGAGTCTTCACTTGAAGGGGTTAGCCATGATGGGCGCTGAAATCCAGGTCGAGCATGGATATATTCATGCGAAAGCCAGCCGTCTCAAAGGGACGAGAATCGATTTGGATTTTCCCACGGTAACGGGAACCGAGAATCTGATTATGGCAGCCTGCTTGGCGGAAGGCACCACGAGCTTGCATCATGTTGCCCGCGAGCCGGAAATTTCTGATTTATGCGCTTTTTTAACCAAACGAGGTGCAAAAATTCTCGGTGCGGGGACTGACACGATTACCATAGAAGGTGTTTCTGAACTGCATGGTGCCACCCATTGGGTGATGCCTGATCGGGTAGAAGCCGGTACGTTCGTGATGGCTGGGGCCATTACCGGCGGTGATGTCAGGATAAAAGGCTGTGTGACGGATCATTTGGGTACTATGTTCACCAAAATACAGGAAATGGGAGTGGAGCTGGCAGAGAATGCTGAAGGAGTACGGGTTCGTCGACCAGCCCCGCTCCAAGCAGTAGAAGTCAAGACATTACCGTACCCGGGGTTTCCGACCGATTTGCAAGCACAGATGATGGCGTTGATGTCTGTGGCTGAAGGAACAAGTGTGATGACTGAGACCATTTTTGAAGGACGATTTCTGCACGTCCCGGAACTACATCGTATGGGAGCCTCAATTGAAGTGGATGGGCCCCATGCGGTCGTGAAAGGCATTCCGGCACTCACTGGTGCCGAGGTTATGGCCTCCGACCTACGTGCCAGTGCGGGTCTGGTTCTGGCGGGGTTGGCAGCTGAGGGAGAAACGACCGTGTCACGGGTGTATCATTTAGATCGAGGGTATGAGCGATTGGAAGAAAAACTTCAGGCATTGGGGGGTCATGTTCAACGAGTTCGAGCAGTCATATGAGTGAAGGAGTGACGATTGCCCTTTCTAAGGGCAAACTTCTTCCGCCGACGCTCGCATTGTTCAGACAAGCGGGTTATTCGGGGTATCATGTCAAAGACGGTGATCGTCGGTTGATATTGGAATTTCCCGATCATGGGCATCGCGTCCTCATTGTTCGCCCGAGTGATGTGCCGGTGTATGTTGAATATGGGGCGGCTGATTTAGGTGTGGTGGGCAAGGACGTGTTGTTAGAACAAAGTCCGGATGTCTATGAGCCGGTGGATCTTGGGCTGGGAGTCTGTAAGTTGGTGGTGGCGAAACCAAATGGCCAAACACCAATCCAACGTTTGTCGTCGAAGCTTCGGGTGGCCACGAAATATCCCAATATGACTGAACGGTTTTTTAACCAACAAGGTTTGCCTGTCGAACTGATTAAATTATACGGATCGATCGAATTGGCGCCATTGGTTGGATTGGCTGATCGGATTGTGGATTTAGTGGAAACAGGAAAAACTCTCAAGGCGAATAATCTTGTTGAGGAGGAAATCATCGCATGGTCTTCTGCTCGCTTGATTGTGAATCGAGCCAGTTTGAAAATGAAACATGCCATGGTGACGGAGGTGCTGACTCGAATTAAAAAGCAAGTCAAGAAAGGGCAATTACCAAAAGGGGCAAGGAAGGGTGTGCGAGGGTGAAAATCCTTTCTTGGAAAGACCACGGGTTTCTCAAGGCCGTGGAAGCGGTTTGTCATCGAGCGACCCAACAAAATGTCAAGGTGGAGCAAACGGTGCGGGGCATTTTGGATGCCGTTCGTCAGGAGGGGGACAAAGCGGTACAACGCTTTACCTGGCGGTTTGATGGGATTCGCATTCGCCCAAACCAATTACGGGTTACTCAACAAGAGATTCATGCGGCCTATTCGGCTCTTCCAAAGGCTGATACGACAGCCCTCAAATATGCGGCTCGACGTATTCGAACCTTCCACCGTCGACAACGCCGCACGACTTGGACCTATCGAAAAGAGGGGATTCAACTTGGACAAATGATTACGCCTCTCGATGCGGTGGGAGTCTATGTTCCTGGTGGGAAAGCGGTGTACCCTTCATCGGTACTGATGAACGCGATTCCGGCAAAAGTTGCGGGAGTTGGGCGTGTCGTCATGTGCACACCAACCCCATCTGGTTCGATTCATCCTTCACTGTTAGTTGCCGCCGATATTGCTGGAGTCGATGAAATTTATCGAGTGGGTGGGGCTCAGGCAATTGGAGCGTTAGCCTTTGGTACGTCAAGCATTCACCCTGTGGATAAAGTCGTTGGTCCAGGAAATCTCTACGTGGCAACAGCCAAGCGTCTTGTTTATGGCTATGTCGATATTGATATGATTGCTGGTCCTAGCGAACTTTTGGTCTTAGCTGATTCGGCCAGTAATCCGAGCCATGTCGCGGCGGACCTGCTTTGTGAAGCCGAACATGATGAGGAGGCATGTGTCTATCTTGTGACCACCTCTCTCACGTTGGCGAAACGGGCCGTAAAAGAGGTCAATCGTCAACTGGCTGAGTTAGGGCGACAAGAGATTGCCTCACGGTCGATTGGCGTTCATGCGGCGGCTTTTGTCGTGCGGACATTAGATGAGGCATTTGCCTTAGCCAATCGGATTGCGCCTGAGCATCTTTCATTAAATATGAAAAGCGCATTCGACTACCTCCCTCGTATCCGTCATGCCGGTGCAATTTTTGTAGGGCGATATACGCCCCCAGCCGTCGCCGATTATGTAGCGGGACCGAATCATGTATTACCGACAGGAGGGAGCGCCAGATTTTTTTCCTGTTTAGGTGTGGATGAGTACATTAAAAGGAGTAATATTGTGGCCTATTCTCAAGCTGCATTGCACAAAGCCAAACGCTCAGTTGTACGTTTAGCCACATTGGAGGGGCTAGATGCGCATGGGCGATCCATGGGGAGTCGATGGACATGAGCCAACAATCTGTTCCCAGATCCGCTACGCAAGAACGGACAACTGCTGAAACCGCTATTCGTGTGCAATGGGTACTTGATGGAAAGGGGCAGAACCAGATTCAAACCTCGATTCCATTTTTGGATCACATGCTCAACCTATTGGGTAAACATGGGTTTTTCGATTTACTCATCGAAGCCAAAGGGGATGTAGAGATTGATGATCACCATACGATCGAGGACATTGGTCTTGTCATGGGCCAGGTGCTAAACCAAGCGCTTGGGACGAAGGAGGGTATTACCCGTTTTGGCTTTGCTTCAGTCCCGTTGGATGAAACCTTGGCGCAAGTGACTGTGGATTTGAGTGGCCGGCCCTATCTCGTCTACAACGTGTCTTTGCCGACGCGTTATATCAAGTCGTTTGATTTGGGACTGTTTGAAGATTTTTTCCAGGCATTTGTGAGTCAAGGCGGGCTGAATCTTCATGTGAATGTTCTGTATGGACGGAATCCCCACCATATCATGGAGGCGATTTTTAAAGCCTTGGCCAAAGCCTTGGATCAAGCTGTAAGGCGGGAAGAT
>Ga0265309_10000696_pt1 | contig 13855 bp, 12 predicted proteins | sample Helome_FD_192492 | JGI IMG/M metagenome (GOLD analysis project Ga0265309, IMG submission 192492) | Marine sediment microbial communities from subtidal zone of North Sea - Hel_20160524 (Illumina Assembly) | ecosystem: Environmental > Aquatic > Marine > Subtidal zone > Sediment ...
TAGCTTCCATCCAGCCAAAACGCGAACGTCACCGACGCCATGTGCGTTATTTGTCACGTCAATCAATGTTGTCTGCGAATTCGCGTATACGAATTCCAGCTGGTCTTGCTCTCGCATTGGGCGTGAGCCTTCCGGCAAACCGAAAAAGTCGTGCCAACTGTCAATCAATGAATCGAGATTTCCCGATTGGTGCCATAAGTAGGGCACCTCGACGCCGATGTCGAGCTGGTCGGAAACCCCGTATCGATACGTAATCCCCAGGCGGGTGGTTTCCCCATCGAAGCGTAGGACTTCACCGTCACTGGTTTCGTCGATGCTGTGGCTTGCTATTCCTAATGATGTGCCCCAGCTGTGTCGACCGCGACCGACAATCTCACCACCTTCCGTACTCGCCGGAAAGCCAAAAATCCCAGTCAGAGGACCGTAATCGTGGTCGGGAAGCGCGTCCGCGACGGATTGGCCGGCAACAAGCAGCAGCACTATCGCTTGGGCGATTTGCCGCACTTGAGTGATTGAACATCGATTCAATTGAATACTCGGCGCTTATGCGCCATTTGACATGCTTATGGAACTAGTTCGGCCACGATGGCAATCCGCATTAGAAAATGAGTGAGTGTTTTTCGTTCTCAAACAAGTTCGCACGTTCAGTTGGCGCAGCCGAAAAGTCCGCCGCAGGCCACAAAATTCAAAACTTGGGTCTATTGTCTGGCATTGGGCAGTAAGACACGTATCTAGCGCATCACATTTTCGTCACGGCACGAATGTTCCAGTGTGTTCGCCGAATCCGCGATAATCCCCCATACTCACCCGGGAGCCGGTTTCAGCAGTGTCGATGCAACCTCAAACCTCGAGCCATCCGTCGCCTCGAGATTGACTTCCCATAACTCTTCGTCCGGCACCTGCGTCCGCTCCAGGCCCGGCAGCTCGCGCTCGTCATCAACCTGCAGTCCCCAGACGCGGACGTTACGAACGCCGACAACCGGGATTCGCTGGTTGTCAAAACGGGCGCGCAGCGCATCGTCTACGTTGTCATTCGCCCAGATGGCATAGCCGCATTCGGCGATCGCCACTAACTCAGCGGGCATTTCAGCTTGCGATGTATTATCGGTCATTCGTCCACTTCCTCCTACTGATATAGACGGCCGAACTGCGCGTGTCCAGACTTCAATTTTCGCTGTCGGATCTCAAATATATCAAACCATGCACGTTGACCGAGCGAGTATCTACAGACGGCGGTTCACGTGAGCATTTCCAGCTACCCGCGCGGTGCCTAATTATGTGGGGTCAATCCTGAAGCCGAAGCAAAACCTGCCTGTTGTCACCGATCTAGTCTGCCGGGTCGAAATCTGTCGCTAATCGTCTTATTGCCTTACACTTGGGTAACGCCGGGCCGTGAAAGAACATTGCAGAAAATTCTTCGGCCAGGCGCGCTAAGCGACTATTAATCCCGACCGAAAATCGCGATTACAGCCGTCTAGAGGGCATCACGCGAAAAAAGAGAGCCAATGTCCAACCGAAAACCCCTCGCCGTATCTGTTCCGGTTAGTCTCCTTACTCGATTGAAAAACAGCTTACCGGGTGCGAGCGGAGATCATTGGGCGTGGCTGCTGTGGGCCGCTTTTGTTGCTTTAGTCGTTATCGTCAAGTTCGACGTCGCACCGAGCCCGGGAAACGTATTCAATATCTATCGCGAAACCGGCTTCCGCTGGCGAGAGGGGCTCGACCTGTATCCAGCCGAACTCTATTTCAACTACTTCCCATCCGCTGCGCTATTTTTCGTTCCATGGACGTGGTTGCCCTTCGATGTCGGCGGCGCAATTTGGCGAGCCGTAAATATCGGCGTGTTCGCACTCGGTCTATGGCATTTCACGAGCGTGACTGAATTATCACGTTTCGGCTCGCGGGCGCGTTCTGCGTTTCTGATTGCCAGCTTGTTCACGATTGTTCTTTGTTGGACCGCCGCACGTTATGGACAGATCACTCTAATGATGGCGGGAATGATGATGATGGCTGTCGCTGACATCCAACGTGGCGCCTTTTGGCGAGCCGCGATAGTCGCCAGTGTTGCTGTAGCGCTCAAGCCGCATGCCGTGGTGTTGTTGTTGGCGCTAATTGTCGTTTATCCGCGATTGCGATGGCGCGCACTTATCGTGTGTGCTGTCTTGGCGCTAGTACCGTTCTTGTTTCAGGAGCCACGCTACGTATTGAGCCAATACGTCTTCATACCGGAAATGCTGCAGACCCGGTCCGGGCGGACTGATCGATTATTTGCGCACATTTTCGACTTTTTGGGCAGCATCGGGTTGGAAACCTCAAGCCTTCAGCAGGTTTTTGTCAGAATGATTAGTGCGATCTTCGTTTTGTTTCTGTGTTGGCGCACTGCCAGACGCAAGCCGTCTCCCGGCGTTGCGTTTTATTTTTATACCTTCACAAGCTGTTACATCCTGTTGTTGGGTGCCGGAATTGAACCCAATACCTACGCCATGATGGGCCCGATCATCGGATTGCTTGCTGCCTGTACCTGGACGGTTGGACGCAAGTCGTATTTCGTGGCGATCTGTGTGATGACAGCCGTAACACTTCTGGGCCACACATTATCGAAGGCATTCCCGGCGCAGACCTTTATGGGGATGACCAAACCGGTCGTATGCTTGTTATTGTTCGTTCTCGTCCTACGCCTAGCGTGGAAGTCCGGCCTGACGGCGGACGGGAGTACCGGCGGCTTTCGTTCCCATACCCAGAGTCTCACGTAGCAAAAACTTCGGACGGGATTTCGCCTCCATGTAGAGTTTCGCAACATACTCTCCTACCACTGCGATACTGAGCAACTGAATGCCACCGAGCAAATACATCGGTACGACAGACGATGCCCACCCCGGAACCGCACTATCTGTGAACAACCTTATCCACAACGCCCAGGTCGCAATGACAACGCTACCAAGAAATACGATGAAGCCGACGAGAGCGATCAGTCGCAACGGCACGACCGAAGAGGCCGTTATGCCATTGAGGGCCAGTGCTACGAGTTTTCCGAGTGTGTACTTTGTCTCGCCGGCGACCCGCGGCTGTCTTTTGTATTTGACGACCGCCTGCGAGTAGCCTAATTGCGGAACCAGCGCCCGCAGACACAGGTTCACCTCACGGTGTTCGCGCAGACTTTCGATCGACCGCCGGCCCATCAGTCGATAGTCAGCGTGGTCCTCGATAATGGTGGCACCCATCATGGCCATCAACTTGTAATAGAGTTTGGCCGGTGCTTTTTTCCAAAAGCTATCGACCGTCCGGTCGTCGCGCGCCGCAAAAACAATTTCCGCGCCGTCGCGATGAGCGTCTAGCATCTGCCCAATGATGGTTGGGTCATCCTGTAGGTCGGCATCCATGCTGATCAGTGCGTCGCCGGGACAAGATAACAATCCCGCCAATAGAGCGTTTTGATGTCCGAAATTGCGCGACAGCCGGAGACCGCAGCACCGCTCATCCGATCCCGCCAGCGACTGGATCACTTCCCACGTGTTATCGGCGCTGCCGTCATCCACCATGCAGAGCCGGCTATCGTCGTTGACCTGACCGGACGCCTGTAGTGTCGATAAGACGTCGAGTAGCGTCGTCGCCGTCGTTAACAGCCCATTCTCTTCGTTGTAACACGGAACCACTAAGGTCAGATTCGGCGGATTATTGGTTTTTATCGCCGCTATTTCGAACCCGCTATCGGTTGCCTCGCTGTCAAGTGACAATGCCATGGCTTATCACCTACCTCCCTTTTTAATGCCTACCATCTCCAGGTTGGACGCTGTCGCGCTCAATAACCGGTCGCCGCGAAACAAGCCGGCGTACTTCTGGCATGATTCTGCTTGTAAGTACCTGACCGAGCGTGCAAATATTACCATGAATGGTTTTCGCCGCGGTAGGCGTCAAAACAATAAGTCGGTCAGACAATGACTGCGGACCACCAAGAGTTATATCCAATAATGTCAGCACGTGCTCAAAAACGGACGGAAGCGATTGACTTGATTAAGTTGCTGGTGCGCTATGGCCTGGTTGGCGGCGCGCTGACATTGATTTATATCCTGATGACGGCCGTGATTATTGAGCTACTTCGTTGGCCCGCCCTTGTTTCGAGTGTCACCGCATTTACGCTCAATTTACCGGCCGCATACTTTGGCCACCGCCACGGAACCTTTCAGGCCGAAGGCTCGCATCTGCTGCAGGCACGCCGCTTCGTAATCGCGATGACAGTGGCGTTCACAGTGTCCACACTGTCGATCATTATCATAGTGAACATGATGCGCCTGCATTATTCGCTCGCATTAGTGACGACGGCATTTCTTGTTCCACTGATTAATTTTTTCGTCTTGAAGCAATGGGTCTTTATCGCGAACGACGACTAGTGAGTCCAATGAAATTTCGTTTCGGGTGCCGTCGATGATCGAACAATTACAAAAATGAGCATTTTCATCTGTTACATGAAATACGAATAGCGGAATGAGCAACATGAGAAAGCAACTTTCGGAAAAGCCGACGGAGACAAGAGTGAAATCGAGCACTGAAAATTTCTGGTATGGCAAGAAAGTCCTCATTACCGGAGGTGATGGATTCGTTGCATCCAACCTCGCCGCTAACCTAATGCAACACAATGCCAACGTCGTCATCGTGACTCGACACATTCGACCAAAATCGACATTGGCACTTCTGAATTTCGAAGGCGAGCTTCCCGATGCCGAACTCTCCGACTTATCTGATTTTTTAGCGGTTCAGAGGCTGTGCAATCGACATCAGATCGATACAATCTTTCATATCGCTGCTTCCGCAATCGTAAGCGATGCCTCGCGCGCGCCGATTTCCACATTTGAAAATAACATCATTCCGACGCTCAATTTACTTGAGACAGCGCGCATCAACGGCATTCCGCGAGTCATTGTTGCATCGTCGGACAAATCCTACGGTGACCACGCTGATGCTAACGATCCGGAGCGAATTCCATACAGGGAGAACCACGCATTGCGTGGGCTCGACGTGTATAGCGCCTCCAAAGTATGCGCGGACATGATTTGTCATACATACGCGCTACAATTCAAAATACCCGTGACGGTCGTTCGATCGTGCAATATTTACGGGCCGGGAGATTTAAACTTTACCCGATTGATCCCCAAAACTATCCTTCGGCTTCTAAGAGATAATCGGCCCGTGATCAATGCGGGTAACGAGAATGTCTTGCGGGAGTATATCTATATCGATGACGTAATTGGCGCTTACAAGCTTCTAGCTGAACACCTTGACGAAAATTACACGAACGCGATGCCTAGAACGGGTCGCGCGCCCTATGGGTGGTGTGCATATAACGTCGGTTCATATGCTCCTGGTAGCTCATTCGACGTCGATGAATGCGACAACATTAAGAGTGTCGTCCAGGTAATGGACCTCATTAGAAACAAGCTTGGCAAAGAAAGTCTTGAGCCAACCGTTATCCCGAAGGACGTTAATTTCATCGAAATTCCCGACCAATATCTTGACTCATCGAAAATCATGAAGTTGGGATTCAAGACAGGCACTGCATTGGGAGCCGGACTGGATGCGACAATTGAATGGTACCGACAGAATGAAGACTTTCTCAGTCAAGTTGGATACAAGCATGTCGACGATTGAGGTCACCATTAGCGCGGATAAATTGTGAGGTGCTAACGTTGTCTCTTTTCGACCGGTAGGAGGCGTGGTCGGCGGATATGTGTTGGACCCGCAGATTAGCCGACTGTGGCCACGATGACGCAAGACGCAGGGCTGACCATGGTTTATCATCTTCAGCCGTCAGCCAACGGGTGAAATTGTATGTCGTCAGTATCCAAATCACCGGCGTTTAGAAAATTCAGGCAGTTTCGATCGCGCTTGCGGCGCTTCGTGCCCGGTTTATTCGTACTGGCCAAAGGTATCTCGCTTATGTACTCGCGGCGGTCATTCTTGCGTCAATCGGGATACGTAGAATCGGTACGAACCAGGCGACCTAGTCGCGCCGATGGCTCACCGATCCCGTGGATGAATTATGCTGTCATCGCTTTTTTGGAAGATCGACTTAACAACCACATGACGCTATTTGAGTATGGCAGCGGCAATTCGACATTGTTTTTCGCGGAACACGTCGGTCGAGTGGTTTCGGTCGAGTGCGACAAAAGCTGGCACGACTATGTAAAGGAATCGCTTCCGTCGAATGTGAAACTACTGTTGGCGCCAAAAGGTGGTGATGAGTACGTGCAGATCATCGAGAAGCAAGACGAGAAATACGATGTCGTCATCGTCGATGCGGAGGATCGAGTTGCGTGCATGACTTATGCGGATAGGTGCTTGAGTGACGCCGGCGTGCTACTGCTGGATGATGCGGCGGCCGAAAATTTCGCAGATGGCATCGATACTCTGCTCGCCAGGGGATTTCGGCGTCTGGATTTCGATGGACTGAAACCAGGGAGCGTTCGCTGCTACCGAACGACAGTTTTCTATCGACCTGACAACTGTTTTGGCATTTAGCCACGGACTGTAGCGAATCAACTGCGAACGAGCAGTGCCTGATAATCGTACAGATGCACCTGCCAGTCTTTGCCTAACATATACTCGATTACCAGTTTACCTTTGCCTCCCGCAGGCATATTGCAATCGTCAATCAAGACAATACTGTCATCATGCAGTTGGTCTTCGATCGCGCGAAATTCCTCAAGGTGATGTTTCTGACTCGCCTGTTGAATCGACGTATCTGTCTTGTGGTAGTCGTAACTGTCGAGATATAGAAGATCGACCGGTTGACTGAAAGACTTGAGATAAGCAACCGAATCGGAGGTTTGCAGTTTGACAATGTCCTGCAAGTCCATCTGTTCAAGTGTCTGCTGTGCAGTTGCGATCGCATCCGGATCGATGTCGACGGAATACAGAGTTGCGTTATTGGCTTTGGACCACACTGCGAAGACTATCGTTGACGCACCATCGCCTTTGCATTTCTTAAGCCCATGACGTGCGACGCCCGTTTCAAGCAAGGTTTTTGCGCTGCGCTGGTCCAGGAGTCTCAGCGTTTCGCGCAGAGTATCCCTGCGTTTGCCAAAGTTGTATTTCCTCGGCAGAAAAGGATATAGCGTCCGGTACCGAACCGCTTTACGGACCAAGGCCGCAGCAACCAGAGCTACGAGCGTCAGCGCTATGTATTTCATGTATTCCATACAAGTAGGATATGTACCGTGTTTCGGATTGTAACAATATCAGCGGCCGAGTTGGTTTCCTGAGGTCGGTCGATCTGCGTCGGTTGGCAGGGCGCTTGCAGGAATCCAGGTGTGGGGTATGATTGCGGCCAGTTTGCGAAGTGGATTGCGCGACCGGGTGGCGATGTCTACCGCTTGTCGCCGGATCTAAAGGAATGTTTTGACTTGTTGGATAACTACGGCACGAAACGCGTAGTCGTTACTGGAGGCTCCGGGTTTCTCGGTTCTCATCTTTGCGATCGCTTGCTTAAGGATGGCCACGAAGTATTGTGCGTGGACAACTTCTATACCGGCACACGAGGTAACGTCCAGCACCTTCTCGACAACCATGCGTTCGAAATGCTTCGACACGACGTTACGTTTCCACTTTATGTAGAGGGCGACGAGATCTACAATCTCGCTTGCCCGGCATCGCCGATTCATTATCAACACGACCCGGTGCAAACCACTAAGACTTGTGTCATGGGCGCGGTCAATATGCTTGGTCTTGCCAAGCGTCTCCGTATCAAAATTCTGCAAGCGTCTACCAGCGAGGTATACGGAGATCCGACCGTACATCCACAAAAGGAAGACTACTGGGGCAATGTCAATCCGATTGGCAGGCGTTCATGCTATGACGAAGGCAAGCGATGTGCTGAGACGCTGTTTTTCGACTACAACCGCCAACATAGGTTGCGCATCAAAGTCGCGCGAATTTTTAATACTTATGGCCCGCGCATGCACCCGAATGACGGCAGGGTTGTCTCCAATTTTATCGTCCAAGCTTTACGCGGTGAGGACTTCACGATCTATGGCGATGGCTCGCAAACGCGCGCGTTTTGCTACGTTGACGATCTCATCGATGGGCTAGTGCGTTTAATGGATAGTCGCGACGATTTTACCGGCCCAGTCAATCTGGGCAATCCCAACGAGTTCACGATCCGTGAACTCGCCGAGTCCGTGATAGAGTTGACCGGTGCAAAATCTCGTATCAGCTACAAGGATTTGCCGAGCGATGACCCGAAACAGCGCCAGCCGGACAATACCCTGGCAAGAACCGAGTTGGGTTGGGCACCAAAAATTCAATTAAAAGAAGGCTTGGCTAAGACGATCGGCTACTTTGAAAAGCTGTTTAGTACATGAAGGCAGGGTCACAGTACTCGATTAACGTCGGCAAGGTAAATCGTCGGTGAGTGAGTTTACACTGACCGTACTCAATCCGAAGGGCAACGACCCAGAGCAGTACTTCGACGACTATGCCGGTGACGTTGCCACCACGATGCCAGCGCCCGTTAACTATCACGCGTATGCCGCTTGTGTCGCCGGTAGTTACCAGCGTGAAGTCCGTAAGGCAATCGAAATGCAGCGACCGGTACTCATGCTGATTCGTCATGATCTCAAGGTATGCCGCAAGGCGTTACAGCAAGTGAAGGAGGCCGGGCTGGTTGCCGCCGTCACATTAAAGGAAACCGGCTACCATCAGGTTCACAAATTGCTTAACAGCGGTGGGAAGATCCGGCAATTAAGAGAGATCTTATCGCTCGCTGATGGGGTGGTTAGCCCTACTCAAGCAATGCTTCCCATTTACCGCTCGTTACGCCAGGGTCATGCGCCAGAGACGTGTCAGTTTATTGTGACGCCCTATCCGATCAACGATCCGCGCTGGGACTTTTCCGTTCCGGCCAGAGAGCGTGCCGGCATCTTCATTGGCACGCGCGAACTAGAAACGGCGAGTCGCAATCACCTTCAGAGTCTAATTCTGGTCAGGACATTGGCGACCGAGCTTGACTGCCCGGTAGGTATGGTGAACAGCGAAGGCAGAGAACTCGATCGAGTATTGCACAGTCTCAATTTTCCAATGCGACACACGGAAATTCGCGGACGGATGTCGCAAACCGATTTTCTGCGTTTCATGGCCACATATCGGATCGTATTCCAGCTTGATCAAAGTATGGTTCCCGGACAGGTTGCCGGGGATTGCTGCCTGACGCGGCAGATTTCGGTCGGCGGCAACGGCAGCATCGACGAGCTGGTATTTGGGCCGTTTCGCGCGGATGGCCAGGATCGAGACGGAGTGATGCAGGTAGCACGCGGTCTGCTCGAGGATGACGATTACTACCTAAGCGCATTAGAGGAAGCGAGCGCAATGGCCACCCGCGTAGCCTCGTATGAAGCCGTCGCAAAGCAGCTTAGTTCGTTTTACTCAGCTATTCGTCACTAACTAGCTCGGGTATCCCGCGCCGTCACGTCATGCGATAAGCTGTTCGCTTTCACGATAGCTGCAATTATCGAAACCTATTATCGGTTTTCTTGTCGGCGTAGATTTTCATGTATTTATAAAATGTGCCGGCTGCAGTGGCTTGCGCAATAATCAATCCTCGCCAACCATCAAGAAAACCGCCGTACAGAACATAACATCTGAAAAAACTCCAGCCGCTTTTCAAGAAGATTATGAAAGCCGGAGGACAGGTATCACGATTGTATCGTTCAATCTCGGTGTATCTATCGGTCTTTTGCATAAAATCGCCAACATTGCTTACGGCGTCATGGCGCATCGGCCCTTTAAGTCTTACAGCGCGTCCCCGATTGATGGGAACTACTTTTGGGTGAGCCTTATTTTCATTGTGGCGGAAATGGCTGCGGTGAAAAAAGCGCGTAAGCCAATCACTCCCCCAGCCTGAAAATCGAATCCGTTTCCCCATGAAATAGTTTTGTCGGTGCACAGCATAGGCCTGTTCGACATTCGACAGATCAACCGTCTTGATGTTGGCCAAGAGCTCCGCGCTGATCGACTCGTCTGCGTCAATCACGAATATCCAGTCATGCGTTGCAAGGTCGGTTGCCTTGTTAAATGTCGGGCCAAAACCATAAAAGTCGCCAGTCGTGATACGCGTATTTTCATACTTGCGAACGATGTCGAGGGTCGCATCCGTCGACCCGTTGTCATAAACAAGGACTTCGGGGAATTCGCGGAGACTTTCTAACGTGTCTGAAATTGTTGCCGCCGCATCTTTCGTAATAATGGCGGCGGAAATATCTTTGAGCATCTACTTTGCGCTGCGTCGGACTAAGTTTGTGTGAATTATACGGCAGAGCGGTCATTTGCGAACCAATGAAAGCTCTGCATTAATCAAGAAAACGCACAATCGCGCGGATGGCCAGATCGACAATATCTCTGACCTCGCCAAGCCAGTCAGGTAGCTATTCTCCGCTGTCTCAGCCGGCCCCAGGAACCAGGGATTGATAGATATTTAGATATTTTCTCGCCATGACGCCCGGTGTAAGGTTTTTCGCAAACTCGCGTCCGCGTTCCCCGAGCGTTCGTCTCAGTTGCGCCGAGCCTGCCAGAGACAAGATCGCGGATTTTAGTTGATCGGGCCGGGCTGACTCGATCAGTATGCCGTTGCTGCCATCGCGGACAATCTCAGGGACGCCGCCGACACGTGCGGCGATCACCGGCAATGCCTGATCCATCGCATCCAGCAGTATGCCGCCGATGCCTTCCTTGTTTGACGGCAGAATAAAGAGGTTAAACGCGGCAAGGTAGTCGCCCACATTGTCGACAAAACCTGTAAACGTAATATTTGTACAGTCTGCCGCTGCGGCCTTCAGCATTTGCTCGTCATCGCCGTCACCAACGAAAACGAATTCAAATTCCGGATTCGAGCTCTGCAGCTCACGTGCTACTTCTATTATGAATTCTTGTCCTTTCTGCCGGTTGTCTAATGCACCGACATGACCAATGACAAACTTATCCGCAAACGAGTTCCTGATAGCCGCAGACTTGGTTGAATCTACAATGAAACCGCTGCTCGCGCTGTGTATGACTTGCGATTGAATCCGCGAGTCGTAGCGTTCTACCACTTGTGCAATTTCGCGCGCGACCGAAACGACAACTCCTGCTCGACGGTAGGCTGCATGAGCAAACCAGTGGTCACCGATTGGATTGTTGACCCGCCGCGTCACGATATAGGCAGTTTCCGAGACCAGCGAGCGAAGATACGCGCCATAAACGCTGCGTCCGTCGTGAACGTGGACCACGTCAACGCCCCGTGTGGCCTGGAATACTCCGATTGGATTTCCGGACACGGGCCGAACTTCAACGTGACCGCCTTGCATGCGTCGGGCTAGCGCCTCACCGCGTCGAACGACCAGTACTTGTTGTACATCGTCTTTCGCGAGCTCGTCGATCAGCAGCTGGGTTTGACGCTCTCCGCCTCTAAAACCACGGGACACGTTGACGTGGGCAATCCGAATGGTCATATCGGTCTATGTTTTCTTTGTTTTAGCTAAGGCTAAGCATTTAGTGTAGCGTGACTCTTAGGACTCAGAAAATAGCCGGTACAAGTATCAATGTGCGGATTTGTTGGTGGAACGAGCCCACAATGGAATTACTCGGCAGCGCTGGAATCCATCGCGCATAGAGGGCCAGACGCCAGCCAATTATGCCTGGACGGGCCAATATACGTTGGGTTCCGACGTCTGTCGATCATTGACCTCGACGACCATGCCAATCAACCCATGTTCGCTGACGACGGCGATACATGGCTCGTGTTCAACGGCGAAATATACGGTTTTCTGGCTCTGCGCAAGGATTTGGAGAGTAGGGGGGCCAGATTTCGGACCAAGTCTGACACCGAGGTAGTGCTCAACGCCTACATTCAATGGGGCGATGACTTTATCGACCGGTTGGACGGCATGTTTGCGATCGCAATCTGGGACTCGAAGGTGCGGCGGTTGAAGCTTTTTCGCGACCGGCCCGGGATAAAACCAATTTACTATTATTATGACGGTAAGGACTTTGCGTTCGGCTCCGAACTTAAGTCAATTGAGACGGCGTTGGGAGGCGATAGGCTTCAGATAGACGAGACCGCGCTATACGATTTCCTGAGTTATCGTTACGTTCCAGCACCGAAAACCCTTTACCGAAATTGTTTCAAATTGCCGCCCGCGCACAGGATGGAATTCGATCCGTCCACTGGTTCGATTCAAACGCCGCAGCCATACTGGTCTATCGCCATTCCGGAACAGCCGGCTCAAACTACGGTAGATGAAGCTTGTGAAGAATTGCGTTCATTGATTGACGCTTCTGTTCGCGATCAAATGATCGCCGACGTCCCATTGGGTTTTTTCTTGTCTGGTGGAGTGGATTCGAGCGTCGTCGTCGCCTCGGCATCAACGACCGGCAGCAATCTTTCGACATTTGCAATCGGCTTCGACTCCGATCGCGCGTCGGAAACGCCGTTTGCTAGACAAGTTGCAGGCCGCTTCGGTACTGACCACAATGAAAGAATCCTTTCGCCAAGCGACGCACAGGATCTTTTGCCCAGCCTTAGAACCTGGTTTGATGAGCCCTTTGCCGATGAGTCCGCGTTGCCGACGTTTCTCGTATCGCAGCTCGCGCGAGATAGTGTAACGGTGGTTTTGACCGGTGATGGTGGTGACGAGGTATTTGGTGGTTATCGCACGTATCCGCGATTTGCGCGCTACGAGCGGCTTCCGGAATGGCCACAATTCATGAATCGGTTCGCAAACCGACCTCGAAAGCCATTTCATCGACGTCACGCGATCACCCGGGCCATGGTCCGGCTGCAACTCATTCTCGGGAGGGGCGTGGAGCTTTGGGGGTTAATCATGGCCGGCATGTCGACGGCGGCCAAAACTGACTACAAGACACAATTTGGCATTCCGGATGATTACGATGACTGGTGGCACTATCGTGAATTCTGGCGTGACGAACTCCCGCTTCGGACACGCCTGCAACTCGTCGATTTCCACACATTTCTGCCGGGCCTTGTCTTGACGAAAGTCGACCGGACCAGCATGGCGGTCTCACTCGAAGCCCGTGTTCCACTGCTCGACCGGCGCATCATTGAATTCTCGTTTTCCCTACCGGAAGAAATGCGTTATTACGGTGGCGAGTTGAAGGGCCTATTGCGCCATGCGTACAGAAAAATTTTGCCACATGAAATACTCGATCGGCGCAAAAAGGGTTTCGGCATCCCGCGCCATTACTTGAAAGATCTCGATGGAGGCGGAACCATTCAGGAGTACATTCTGAAGAAACAATTCCTGTCGTCGTGACTCCTTCTATCGAAAGTCCATTTGAGTGCATTTACGCGGCCAACATTTCCCTATAGACGGCCAGGGTCTGTTCGACAGTCTTGCTGATCGTGAAATCGTCTTGAATGCGTTGTTTTGCTGCGGCGCCTATTTGTCTGCAAAGCTCCTGGTCCTCGTAAAGCTGCAGGATCGCGGCGGCGATTGCCGGTGACGAGCCGGGCGGAATGATCAGACCCGACTTGCCATGTTCAATGAGTTCCGGGCTGCCGCCGGAGTCGGTAACGATGGGCGTAATGCCGTGAACCATGCCTTCAATGATCGCTTTGGGCAGCCCCTCTCGCCTGAGGGCCGGTAATATGCAGGCGTTGCAGCTAGCCAGGACTTGGGGAGCGTCATCTCGATAGCCAGTCAAGTGGACCCGGTGTGCTACTGGGCTTTTCGCTATTCTGTGCTTGGTTTTCTTGCCATTGATATTGCCAATCAGCAGAAAATGGACGTTCACGTCGTCAGGCAACAGGCTCGCCGCATCGATCAAATATGGCAGACCTTTGCGTGGACGCTCATTCGCTGTGCAGCCGACT
>Ga0265309_10000697_pt1 | contig 13850 bp, 12 predicted proteins | sample Helome_FD_192492 | JGI IMG/M metagenome (GOLD analysis project Ga0265309, IMG submission 192492) | Marine sediment microbial communities from subtidal zone of North Sea - Hel_20160524 (Illumina Assembly) | ecosystem: Environmental > Aquatic > Marine > Subtidal zone > Sediment ...
CCGGGATAGCCCTTGAGATAGCCCTCGAGCCAGAGGGCCGCTTCCAGGTCCAGGTGGTTGGTCGGCTCGTCGAGTAGCAGCAGGTCGGGCGCGGAGAACAGCAGGGCGGCCAGGGCGACACGCATGCGCCAGCCGCCCGACAGGTCGGAACAGGCGCCGGCCTGGGCTGCCTCGATGAAGCCCAGCCCTGCCAGGATGCGCGCGGCGCGGGCCGGGGCGGAGTCGGCGCCGATAGCGGCCAAGCGCTCGTGGACTTCGGCGATGCGCGCCGGGTCTTGGGCGGTCTCCGCCTCGTCGAGCAGGGCCAGCCGCTCCCGGTCGGCGGCCAGGACGGTGTCGAGCAGGCTTTCCGGACCGGAGGGCGCTTCCTGCGCCACTTTGCCGACCCGCAGGCCGCGGGCCAGGGAGATCTCACCGCCGTCGGCGTGGATTTCACCGGATATGAGCTTGAGCAGGGTGGTCTTGCCGCTGCCGTTGGGGCCGATCAGGCCGATCCGCTCGCCCTTGTTGACGGCCAGGGCCGTCCGCTCGAACAGCGGGCGGCCTTCGATCCGATAGTCGAGTTCCTTGACGTTCAGCATGGCGGAGCGGGTGATAGCACGCCCGTCCGTCCTCAGAAAGCATCGGCTTCACCCGCCAAGGTCTGCGGCGCTTCCTGGCAAGCTCAGCGGGGTTTTTTAACCGAATATTTCTAGTCTAATAGTATTATTTAACCAAACCTCCCAAAATTGCGAGCGCCTATCGAAATGCCGGGTTTCAAGATGCTCATCGTCAAACAGGTGTGTAATGAAGAATCGTGACGTTCTAGTTCTGGCCTTGATGATTGTTCTTTCGGTGTTTGGCTTGGCTGTGGCTTGGGAGTTCTTTTTCGAAACCTTTCTGCCCGGTGGTGAAGAAGAAGATCCCGAGGAAAAATGGGAAAATATCCGGACCGTGGTCACTTTCGTTGCCTTAGCCCTCGTTGTGCCGACACTGATCCAACTGCGCAACATACGCAACCAGGGGCGGATGGATGAGGAACTGCGCGAGGCTGCTGTGCATGCCCAGGCAGCCAACCAGGCGAAGTCGGAGTTTCTCGCCAACATGAGCCACGAGATCCGCACGCCGATGAACGGCGTCATGGGGATGGCCGGCCTGCTGCTCGACATGCGCTTGGAAGAAGAGCAGCGCCAGTGTGTCGAGACGATCCTGCAGTCGGGCGAGAACCTGCTCACCGTGCTGAACGACATCCTCGATTTCTCCAAGATCGAGGCCGGCAAGTTGGAGTTCGAGGTCTTTAACTTCGACCTGGTGCACATGCTCGACGGTGCGGTCGAACTCATGGGCCCCCACGCCCACGGCAAGGGCCTGGAACTGCCGACCTACATCGCGCCCGACGTGCCGGGCAGCCTGCGCGGCGACGAAGGCCGCATTCGGCAGATACTACTCAACCTAATAAGCAACGCCGTCAAGTTCACGCGGACCGGTGGCGTCTCGGTCGAGATTTCGATCAATCTGGAGGAGAGCCGGGACCAAGACGTTGTGCTCCGCTTCGAGGTCGCGGATACCGGCATCGGCGTGCCGGAAGACTTGCGGGAGCACGTGTTCGACCAGTTTTCCCAGGCTGATGGCTCCGCCACGCGCCACCATGGCGGGACCGGCCTGGGCTTGGCGATATGCAAGCAATTGGTCGCGCTGATGGACGGCGAGATTGGGCTGGAGAGCCGGGAACCCGGCGGCAGCCGCTTTTGGTTCACCCTGCGGCTCGACCGGCAGGAGGGCCAGTCAGGTTCCTGGATCGGCGATATTCGGGACATCGTGCAGCGCCGGAGTATCCTCATCGTCGACGACAACGAAATCAACCGGATGGTTCTCGACAAGCAGCTGGCCGGGCTCGGCGTGGACGTGACCGTGGCCGATGGTGCCCAGGCCGCACTGGCCAGATTGCGCACCGCAACACAGAACAACGCCATGTTCGATGCGGCGATCATCGATCACATGATGCCCGGAACCGACGGCATGGCCCTGGTTGCCAAGATTCGCGAGGAGTTCCCCTCCAATCAGCTCAAGCTCGTCCTGTCATCTTCGTCGGGCATGATCAACACCGATGAGAAGGCCAGGGAACACGGTTTCCACGCCGCACTTCCCAAGCCGCTGCGGCCCGGCATCTTGCTGAAGTGCCTCAGTCGTGTCTTCACCGCCGAAAGCTTGCCCCAGGTGTCCGCGCCAAAGGCGGCCGCTCCGGAAGAAAGCAGCTCCAACCGGTCCTCCCGTTTGCGGATCCTGGTGGCCGAGGACAACCCGATCAACCAGAAGCTCATGGTCAAGATGCTGGAAAACCAGGGTTATCGTGTGGATATCGCGGCAAACGGCCAGGAGGCGGTCGAGGCCTTGCGCAACCTGCCCTACGACCTGGTTTTGATGGATGCCCAGATGCCGGAACTGGATGGCGTCGAAGCAACCCGGCAGATCCGCCAGATGAACGGTCAATTGGCCGAGATGCCGATCATCGCCGTCACGGCCCATGCCCTGAAGGGCGATCGCGAGCGCTTTCTACAGGCCGGCATGAACGACTACCTATCCAAGCCGGTCAGCAAGACCGTGCTGCTCGAGAAGATCGAGCACTGGACAGCGGCAAGGTCGGGCGACGAACCGATCGGCAAGTGCCTCGAGCAGGACGGCGATAGGGGGTCCAGTCCCGCCGCCTCGACCGCGTGATCGCTTCGGGTCCGCCCTGATCAGTGCCATTGCCGCGCCGGTGCAAAGCCGCTAATAAGGCCGCCCGCAACGCCGAAATGGGGGAGCCCGAAGCATGGCCGTAGAGCGCACACTTTCGATCATCAAGCCGGACGCAACGCGCCGTAACATTACCGGTAAGATCAACGCCAAGCTGGAGGAAGCGGGCCTGCGCATCGTGGCGCAGAAGCGTATCCGCCTGACTCCCGAGCAAGCCGGAAAATTTTACGAGGTGCACAAGGATCGGCCATTCTATGGCGAGCTTTGCGCCTTCATGACCTCCGGCCCGGTGGTGGTGCAGGTGCTCGAAGGCGAAAACGCGGTCGAGAAGAACCGCGAGGTCATGGGTGCGACCAACCCGGCGGACGCGGCGCCGGGCACCATTCGGGCGGAATTTGCCGAGTCGATCGAAGCCAATTCGGCGCACGGCTCGGATTCGCCCGAAAATGCGGCGATCGAGGTGGCGTTCTTCTTTCCGGATTCGGAAATCGTCGGCTGAGGCGCCGCCCGGCGGGTCAGAGCCAGACCAGGAAAATTCCCATCAGGCTGAGAATCACGATGATCGCGGCAGTCGATATCACCGTCAGCTTGACGAAATCGTGCCAGGTCTTTTGGTGCTCTTGCAGCATCTTGTCGTCGGACATAACCCCCTCTTTCGTCTGGCCGGGTCGGATGCCCGGAAATCGTGCCTCGGGATTAATTAGCGCTTGAGGCGGTCAGCCGCAAGTCTCAGTGGGGCGGCGGGTTGATCAGCATCGATTGGACTGCATCGCCGCCGTCGATACTGGCAACCTCGCCGGTTACCCGCACGCGCCCTTCGGCCACCAGCCTCAAGCATAGCGGATAGAGCCGATGTTCGGCCTCGAGCACCCGGCTGGCCAGCGTCTCCGGCGTGTCTCCGGGCAGGACCGGCACCGCCGCTTGGCCGATGATCGGGCCCTGGTCCACCGCCTCGCGCACGAAATGCACGCTGCAGCCGGCCAGTTTGACTCCCGCCGCCAAGGCCCGGGCGTGGGTGTTCAGTCCCGGAAAGAGCGGCAGCAAAGAGGGATGTATGTTGATCATGCGGTCGTGCCAGCGGGCCGCGAATCCGGCCGTGACGATCCTCATGAAGCCGGCCTGGCACACCAGTTCGACTTTCGCCTCTTCCAGCGCCCGGGTCAGCTCGGCCTCGAAATCCTCGCGCCCGGGGAAGCCGCGATGGTCGATCGTGCGGCCCGCTATGCCGGCCCTGGCGGCGCGCTCGAGTCCCTTGGCGCCCGGTACGTTGGAGATCACGGTCACGATCTCGGCCGGATAGGCCGGGTCGGCCGCCGCGTCGATCAAGGCCTGCAGGTTGCTGCCCCGGCCGGAGATCAGGACACCGACCTTCAGGCGGGGTCGCTTTACGGCCATGAACAACCGGCCGACTTGATGATGACCTGGGACCCGGCGGCGGGCTGCGCCACGATGCGGCCGATCCGGTGAACCGTCTCGCCATGGTTGGCCAAAATGGCGGCCACATCCGCGGCTTTTCCGGCCTCGGTCACGACTGCCATACCGATGCCGCAATTAAAGGTTCGGATCATCTCCTCACTCGGCACGCCACCCTCGCGCGCCAGCCAGGAAAATACCGCCGGTACTGGCCAAGCCCCCAGTTCGACCTCGGCCGCCACGCCCTCCGGCAGCACCCGCGGCAGGTTCTCGACCAGGCCGCCACCGGTGATATGGGCGAGCGCCCTGACGCCGCCGGTTCCAAGTGCGGCGAGGCAGGATCGGACGTAGAGCCGGGTCGGTGTCAGGAGGGCCTCGCCGAGCGACTGTTTCGGCGCAAAGGGGGCAGGGGCCGCATAGTCGAGCTTCAGGTCCTCGACCACTCGACGCACCAAGGAGAACCCGTTGGAATGTACACCGTTCGATGCCAATCCCAATATTTCGTCGCCGGCCGCAACCGTCGCGCCGGTCAGGATTTTGTCGCGCTCCACGGCGCCGACCGCAAATCCGGCCAGGTCGTAGTCGCCGGCCGCGTAGAGTCCCGGCATTTCCGCCGTTTCGCCACCGATCAGCGCGCAGCCGGCCTCGGCGCAGCCATGGGCGATGCCGGACAGGATCTCTTGTCCGGCCTCGAGCTCCAGCTTGCCGGTTGCGAAATAGTCGAGGAAAAACAACGGCTCGGCACCCTGCACCAGGAGGTCGTTGACGCACATGGCGACCAGGTCGATGCCGACCGTACGGTGCCGCCCGGCGGCGATGGCGATCATAAGCTTGGTGCCGACGCCATCGGTTCCAGCGACCAGGATCGGATCCCTGTAGCCGGCCGCCTTGAGATCGAACAGCGCGCCGAACCCACCCAATCCTGCGTCCGCGCCAGGCCTAGCCGTGGCCTTGGCCAGGGGCTTGATGGCCTGCACCAGCCGGTTGCCGGCGTCGATATCGACCCCGGCGTCCTTATAGGTCGGGCGATTGCGGCTAGTTATGGCGTCCTCCGGCGACTTGGAGTATTAAAGCGGCGCGGTGTTGCCAGATCGGCTGCCGCGAGCGCGAAAATACTTTATCCGGGGCGCTTTGCAATGCGGATTCGGCACTTATCGGAAGGGTTTTCGGCGGGACTCCTCGTCCTCGGCTTGGCTCTCGGGCTCGGCCTGGGGCTCTTGCCGCGTGCGGCGTGGGCCGAAGGCGATCTTTATACCGTCCAGGGCATTTCGGTCGATGTGACCGATGAAGACGCGGCCAGTGCCCGCGTTGCGGCGCTGGAAAGCGGTCACCGGCAGGCCCTGGCCATCCTGCTGGCGCGCATTGCGCCAACCGGGGAGGTGCTGGCACTGCCGGAGCTCTCCTCCGAAGAGATCATCGAGATGGTCCAGGAGTTTTCGGTCGCCAACGAGCGGACCTCGAACGTGCGCTACCTGGCCGACTTGACCTTCCGGTTCAATCCCGATGGGGTGCGGCAATACCTCGGCAACAACGATATTCCCTTTGCCGAACTGCGCAGTGAACCGCTGCTGGTTTTGCCGGTCTTCGGCGGCCGCCGCTCCGCACTCTTGTGGCGCAACCCCAATCCCTGGCGCCTGGTTTGGGCCGGCCGGCAATTGGACAACGAGCTGGTCCCCATGATCGTGCCACTGGGCGATCTCGAGGACATCGCGACCATCGACGCTCTGCAGGCGCTCGACATGAGTAGCGACCGCCTGGAGGCAATCGGGCGGCGTTACGACGCGCGGCAGGTGCTCATTGCCCAATTGGTTCTGAGCGGCTCGGTCGACAGCGGCCAAGCGCGCGCGGAGGTCTTCGCCCGCCGCTACGGCGGCAGGGAAGACCGCCGGCCGGTATTTCTGAGCTTCAATCAGGGCGCCGAGGAAGGGCGGGACGACTTCTTGTCGCGGGTCGCCAACGGCTTGGTTGCGGAGGTGCGCGATCAGTGGAAGATCGCCAACCTGCGCCGATTCGGCGAGCAGAACCGGCTTCTGGTAACGGTGCCGGTCTCCTCGCTGGGCGAGTGGCTCGAGGTCAAACAACGCCTGGCGGACGTGGCCGCGGTGGTCGACAGCCATTTGGCTTACATGACCCGGGAAAGCGTCGATCTGCTGATAACCTACGTCGGCAGCGAGGATCAGTTGACCCGGGCCTTGGCGCAAAAGGACCTAACGCTTACGCCGGATGTGAACCAAGGTTGGTGGGAACTCAGCCTGAACGCGGCGCTGCCGCCTGCGACCGGTCAACCGCCGAGCGACGAGTGACGCGCCCCGGAGCGCTGCTCTCCTCGCTGCCCAATCTGATCACCCTGGCCCGGTTGCTGGCCGTGCCGGTTACCGTCTACCTGCTGCTGATCGGCAGCCACCAGAGCGCTTTCTGGCTGTTCGTGGCCGCCGGCGTGTCGGACGCGGTCGACGGCATCATTGCCAAACGCTTTAACGCCACGAGCCAGGTTGGGGCCTATCTCGATCCCCTGGCCGACAAGGCCTTGTTGGTCGGCATCTACATCACGCTCGGCGTCCTGGACCACGTGGCCATCTGGCTGGTCATACTGATCGTGTTCCGGGACTTCCTGATAATCGGCGGCGCGATCCTGTTCCAAACCTTGACCCAGCGCCTGACCATGGAACCGCTCATGGTCAGCAAAGCCAACACGGCGGCCCAGATCCTGCTGGCCAGCGCCGTCCTCGCCCAGCTCGGATTGGGCCTGCCGATTTCGGGGCTGGTTCACGTGCTGATCTATGTGACCACCGCTACGACCGTTGTTTCCGGTGCGGCTTATGTGATCAAGTGGGGGCATCGGGCCGTTACGATGGAGCGGGATCCATGAGTCTGACCCTGAGACAAGAGATGCGCTTCTGGCTGATCGGATTCGCGGTGTTCTTTGCCGCCGTTTTCGTGCTGCGCGATGTCTTGCTGCCATTTGTGGCGGGCATGGCGGTCGCCTACCTGCTCGACCCGACCTGTGACTGGCTGGAGCGTCGGGGCCTGTCGCGGACCTTGGCGACCACCCTGCTGACGGGGATTTTCCTGCTGTTCGCCCTCGGCGGCGTGTTGCTCTTGGTGCCTCTGATGGCCGGTCAACTGGCCGGCTTGGTCGGTCAAGTACCGGGGTTCGTCGAAGTCCTGCAGCGCCACAGCAGCAACCTGCTGGATGTCATCGAGGCGCGCCTCGATCCCGCACTGCTCGCGGAGATCCAAAAGGCGCTCGCCGGTGCCGCGAAGGACGTCGTCCAATGGATCGGCGCGGCGCTCGCGGGCCTGGTTACCGGGGTCGACGCCCTGATCAACCTTGGCTCATTGCTGGTTATCACACCGGTCGTGGCCTTTTACCTGCTGCGCGACTGGGACCGCCTGATAGAGCGGATCGATAGCTGGCTGCCCAAGCCCTATGCCGAGACCATCCGCGAACAGTTGGGCGAGATCGACCGTACTCTTTCCGGCTTTGTACGCGGCCAGTCCTCGGTTTGCCTGATCCTGGGCATATTCTACGCCCTGGGGCTCACCATCGCCGGCCTCAAATTCGGGCTGGTGATCGGCCTTCTGGCGGGGCTCTTGTCCTTTGTCCCCTTCGTCGGGTCCGGTGTCGGTTTCGTGGCCTCGGTGGGCATGGCCCTGGTGCAGTTCGACGATTGGGCCCGCATCGCGATCGTCGCCGCCATCTTTGTGGTTGGCCAGGCGGTCGAGGGCAACTTCCTGACCCCCAAGCTGGTCGGCGACAAGGTCGGGCTGCACGCGGTCTGGGTGATCTTCGCGCTGCTCGCCGGCGGCCTGCTGTTCGGCTTCGTTGGGGTCCTTCTGGCGGTGCCCGTGACCGCCGTGATCGGCGTCTTGGCGCGTTTTCTGCTCGGGCGCTACCTCGACAGCGCCTACTACCGCGGTACCGGCCCGGCGCCCGCCGAAGGCGAAGGCGGCTCCTAGGGCCATGCCTCAGCTCGCCCTGGATCTCGGACAACGCGCCGCCCTCGGCAGGGCAGACTTCCTGGTCGCGCCCAGCAACGAGACGGCGGTGGCCTGGATAGATCGCTGGCCGGACTGGCCCGCTCCGGCCCTGGCGCTCCACGGGCCGGCCGGCTGCGGCAAGACCCATCTGGCGCAGGTCTGGCGTGCGGCCAGCGGTGCGATCCAGATCGATCCCGGGGACCTGGATGTCGGCGGTCTGCCCGATGTGCTTGGCCCGGCCCGGGCGGTCGTGCTGGACGGCATGGACGCGGCCTGGGACGGCGAACGGCAGGAGGCTCTATTGCACCTCTACAACATGATGATCGAGCGTGCCGGGTACCTGCTGCTCTGCGGACGCGCGGCGCCGGCCCGCTGGACGGTCGCGCTGGCCGACCTGCGCTCGCGGCTCAACGCGGTCCAGGCGGTCGAACTGGGGCCGCCGGACGACGCGCTGATCGAGGCGCTGCTGGTCAAGCTTTTCGCCGACCGGCAGCTCAAGGTCGGGCGCGAGGTGATCGCCTTCCTGCTGCCCCGTATGGAGCGCAGCTTCGCCGCGGCGCGCGATCTGGTCGATACGGTCGACCGCGCCGCCTTGCAGGCCCGCCGCGAGATTACCGTGCCGCTGGTGCGGAGCCTGCTTCAACAGGATGGATAGAATGGGGGAGAGCTCGAAATGGATCTGGGATTAAAGGGTAAAAAGGCCATCGTCTGTGCCGCCAGCAAGGGCCTGGGCCGGGGCTGTGCCATGTCGCTGGCGCGCGAAGGGGTGGACCTGGTGATCGTCGCCCGCACGCCGGGCCCCCTGGAGGAAACCGCCGAGGAAATCCGCCAGGTGACCGGTGTGACGGTGACCGCGGTGGCCGCGGACATCACAACCGAAGCAGGCCGGGCCGCGGCACTGCAAGCCTGTCCGGCGCCCGACATTCTGATCAACAACGCGGGCGGCCCGCCGCCGGGCGACTTTCGCGACTGGACGCGAGACGATTGGATCAAGGCGATCGACGCCAACATGCTGACGCCGATCGAGCTGATCAAGGCGACGGTCGACGGCATGATGGAACGGCGCTTCGGCCGTATCGTCAACATCACCTCCTCGGCGGTTAAGGCGCCGATCGACATCCTGGGCCTGTCGAACGGCGCGCGCGCCGGCCTGACCGGCTTTGTCGCCGGCATTGCCCGCAAGACGGTGCGCCACAACGTGACCATCAACGCGCTGCTGCCCGGACCCTTCGAGACCGACCGCCTACGCGGCACCGTAGAGAGTGTTGCCAAGGCCAGCGGCCGGCCGTTCGAAGAGGTCTGGAAGCAGCGGGCGGAAACCAATCCGGCCGGACGCTTCGGTTATCCGGAGGAGTTCGGCGAGGCCTGCGCCTTCCTCTGCGGCCGGCATGCCGGCTATATCACCGGCCAGAACCTGCTGATCGACGGCGGTGCTTTTCCCGGCACTCTTTGAGCTTGGCCAGTTTCGACGGAACTAAGTTTTCTTGATCCTAGAGTTCGCTCGGTTGGATAAATCGTTCCAGGCGGCCCGCGCTGTTGGCCATTTTGGACCAGCTATCGGCCGTGAGGTGGAACTCGGCAAGAGCAGCGGGTGGGTAATGCTCCTGCAGCTCTTCGAGCGCGTGTGGTGTGGAACCGGGTCCGGCGAGACTGAGTGCCAATTCGGCAATGCCGGGGTTGTGGGCGACTACGAGCAGCCGTTCGACCGTCGCGGGCACCGGCTTCAAAGTCGCCAGCAGCTGGCCGGAGGATGCCAGGTAAAGGCCGCGTTGCTGTTCGACGGCAATATCGGAGTTGAAGGCGGGGCTCAAGAGTTCCCAGGTTTCCGCCGCGCGGCGGGCCGAGGAACAGAGCACCAAGGTCGGGGTCAGACCATGCTGCTTCATATAGGCGGCCATTCGCGACGCAGCTTTCCGGCCACGGTCGCTGAGCGGCCGGTCGAAATCCGAGAGACTCAAATGGCTCCGGCCGGCATGGGCGTGACGCAACAGATAGAGAATTTTGGACATGGCGTGGAACCGAAAATCGACGAAACTTTTTAGAAAATAGGGATGCATTTACACAAAGGATAGAATTTTCACCGCATTGTAACGCTCCTGATAAGCCGAGAGGTGTCGCACCAACTCTCCGAACCGATGTCGGCGGCGAGGTTTACCGGAATTTTCCCAAAGGGTAACGTCAGTGAAGAAAACCCAACCAGATCTCGAACCCGTTCCGGCGAACGGCGGTCAGACCGGCGCCCTTGAACCGGCGGCGCCGGGCGAGAGTGTTATTTCCAGCGACCATTTCATCAACCGCGAACTTTCCTGGCTGGCGTTCAATGAGCGGGTGCTGGCGGAAGCCTACAACGAGCAGCACCCCTTGCTGGAGCGACTGCGGTTCCTGTCGATTTCTTCGAGCAACCTGGACGAATTTTACATGGTCCGCGTGGCCGGCCTCAAAGGGCAGGTGCGGGCCGGCGTGGCGACACCCAGCCCAGAGGGCCTGACACCGGCCGAGCAGCTGTTGGCGATCAATCGGCGGGTGACCGACCTGCTCGCGCGGCAGCAAGAATGCTGGCGCGCCCTCAGGGTCACGCTTCGCAAGGAAGGCATCGACGTCCTGTCGAGCGACAAGCTGTCCAAGAAGGAAGAAGAGTGGTTGGACAGCTACTTCATGAACCAGATTTTTCCGGTGCTCACGCCGATCGCCATTGACCCGGCGCATCCCTTTCCTTTCATACCGAACTACGGCTTTGCGATGGTGCTGGAGCTCTATCGCCCAGAGGATGGCGAGCGGGTCAACGGTCTGCTGCCCTTGCCCCATCAGATCGAGCGCTTCATTCGCCTGCCTGGTGAGCAGATCCGCTTCATTCGCATGGAGCAGGTGGTCCGCATGCACCTGGGCCGGCTGTTTCCCGGCTTGGAGGTGACCAACCACGGCTATTTCCGGGTCCTGCGCGACAGCGACATAGAGATCGAGGAAGAAGCCGAGGATCTTGTCCGCGAGTTTGAAACGGCGCTCAAGCGCCGTCGGCGGGGGCGGGTGATCCGCTTGACGGTCGATGCGGAAATCGATGACGAGCTGCGCGATTTCGTGGTGCAAGAAATGAATGTTCCGGCCGATGATGTCTTTCCGCTCAACGGTCTGCTCGGTCTTTCCGCAACCTCGCAGTTGATCGTTGACGAGCGCCCCGAACTTCTGTTCGAGAGCTACACCGCCCGCTTCCCGGAGCGTATCCGGGACTTCGAGGGTGATTGCTTCGCCGCGATTCGCGCCAAGGATATTATCGTCCATCACCCCTACGAGAGCTTCGACGTGGTGGTGCGCTTCATCCGCCAGGCGGCACAGGATCCGGCGGTGGTCGCGATCAAGCAGACGCTGTATCGGACCAGCGAGGAGTCGCCGGTGATCCAGGCGCTGGCCGAGGCGGCCGAGGCCGGCAAGACCGTAACGGCCCTGGTCGAGCTCAAGGCCCGGTTTGACGAGGAACGCAATATCCGCTGGGCGCGCAATCTGGAACGCGCCGGTGTTCAGGTGGTCTACGGGTTTATCCGCCTGAAAACCCACGCCAAGGTCTCTCTCGTAGTCCGGCGCGAAGGCGCGACGCTTCGCTCCTATTGCCACTTCGGCACCGGCAACTACCATCCCATAACCGCGAAGATTTACACGGACCTGTCGTTCTTCACCTGTGATCCGGCCCTGTGCCACGATGCCGCGCGTCTGTTCAACTACATGACCGGCTATGCCCGGCCGGAGTTCGTGGAGAAGATCGCCATCGCGCCGATCGACCTGCGTGAGACTCTGTTGAAGCTGATTGTCGCGGAAATCGCCAATGCGAAAGCCGGCAAGCCGGCGGCGATTTGGGCAAAACTCAACTCCCTGGTCGACCGCGAGATCATTGAGGCGCTGTATCAGGCATCCCAGGCCGGCGTGGCGATCGAGTTGATCGTCCGCGGCATGTGCTGTTTGCGCGCCGGCGTGCCCGGGCTGTCGGAGAACATCCGGGTTAAGAGCATCATCGGCCGCTTTCTGGAGCACAGTCGCATCGTTTGCTTTGGAAATGGCCACGGGTTGCCGTCACCCAAGGCGAAAGTTTTCATTTCATCGGCCGATTGGATGCCGAGAAACCTGGACCGACGGGTGGAAACTTTGGTACCCATCGAAAACCCAACCGTGCATCAACAGGTACTTGACCAGATCATGACCGCAAATCTGAAAGATGAAGCCCAGAGTTGGTATCTCGAAGCCGACGGCACCTATCGGCGCGTGTCGGTCTTGCCGGGTGCGTTCAGCGCTCACAACTACTTCATGACCAATCCCAGTCTTTCCGGCCGAGGCTCCGCGCTCAAGAAGCGGCAGACCAAGTCGCCGCGGCTGGTCCATAAAAACCCGTGAGCGCCCCCGCTCGTTCCCAGGAGGCCGCAGTGCAGGCGCCGCTCGACGAGGCGCGTATTGCGGTCATCGACATAGGCTCGAATTCGATTCGGCTTGTGGTGTTCGACGCGCTGAAGCGGACCTTTTTTCCGGTCTTCAACGAGAAGGTGATTTGCGGTCTGGGCCGCGGCGTGCAGGCAACCGGCCGGTTGTCGGAAGAGGGCGTCGAGATGGCGCTGGTCAACCTGCCGCGCTTTGTTCGTATGGCCCACGGCATGGGTGTTTCCGAAGTGCATATGCTGGCCACAGCGGCTGCCCGCGAGGCCAAGAACGCCGCCGAGTTCATCGCCGAGGTCGAACGCCGTTGCGACCATCGTATAGAGGTCATCAGTGGCGAGGAGGAGGCCCGCGTGGCCGCGTTGGGTGTCTTGGCGGGCATGCCTGACGCCGACGGCATCATGGGTGATCTGGGCGGCGGCAGTCTCGAACTGGTCGATTTGTCAGACGGCAGGCTTGGCAACTCGGTCACCCTGCCGCTCGGGGCGTTGCGCCTGATCGACCTGTCGGATGGCAACGAACGCACCGCGCGCCGCGAAATCGACCGGCAACTAGACGAACTCGGTTGGCTGGAAAACCTGTCCGGCAGGAATTTCTATGCGGTCGGAGGTGCTTGGCGCAATCTTGCACGGCTCCATATGAGTCAGTCCGGATATCCCTTGCATGTCATTCAGGGCTACAGCCTGCGCCGCGACGCTGCTGAGGACTTGGTGCGGCTGGTCGGTGGGCTTGGCCGGCAATCGCTTGCGCGTATTCCCGGAGTTCCGCGCCGACGTCTGGAAGTGCTGCCCTATGCCGCGCTCCTGCTTGACCGGATCCTGAAGGTCGGCCAGCCCAAGCGGGTGGTGCTTTCGTCGTACGGCCTACGCGAGGGTTTTCTGTTCGAGCGTCTGTCGCCGGCCGAGCGCGCAAAGGGCCCGCTGCTCGTCGCTGCCGAGGATTTCGCCCATCGCGAGGGACGTTTCGGCGACCTGGGCGATCAACTGGCCGACTGGATCGCGCCGCTGTTCGTCGACGCGGATGCCGCCTGGCAACGCCATCTGCTTGCGATTTGCCACCTGTCTGATTTTGCCTGGCGAGAGCACCCGGACTACCGGGCCGCACAGGCGCATTTCCGGGTCTTGCACTATCCTTTTTCCGGCCTCGATCACGCCGGGCGTGCCTTCCTTGCCTATGCGGTCTTTACCCGTTACGGCGGCGGGGCGCAGGCGCCCGAGGCGGCGACGTCCCGCGCCCTCCTGAGTTCCCGGGCCGCCCAGGGCGCCCGCGTTGCCGGTTTGGCGCTTCGCCTGGCTTATACCCTGTCCGCCGGCACTTCGGCGCTTTTG
>Ga0265309_10000698_pt1 | contig 13846 bp, 11 predicted proteins | sample Helome_FD_192492 | JGI IMG/M metagenome (GOLD analysis project Ga0265309, IMG submission 192492) | Marine sediment microbial communities from subtidal zone of North Sea - Hel_20160524 (Illumina Assembly) | ecosystem: Environmental > Aquatic > Marine > Subtidal zone > Sediment ...
AGGTTGATCATGCCGACGTTCTCCGACATGGCGAGTTGCTCGGCGTTGGAGACGCGCCAGAAGTGGCGGTTGTCCCACTCGTGCTCGCGTACCGGTACTCGATCGCCGTATTTCTCCAGCAGCGGTTCGTTGGCGGCGTAACCGTGGGCGCGTTCCCAACCTGACAGTTCCATGAAATAACCACCCAGTTCCTGCTCGCGTGCCCAGAACGGGCTGCGGCGCAGATTGCGCCCCTTGGTATAGGGCTCGCGATTATGCACCGCTGGATTGTAAATCTTGAACGCGGATTCAAAGCAACGATCGTAAATATAGGAGGGCGTTTTCTGAATCGGGTAATGGCGCGCGGTGTCGATACCGAAAAAGTCCATCTCTGCGACGCCGTCGGTCATCCAGTCCACCAGCACCTTGGCAATTCCGGGGGCGTCCTTGACCCAGACCGCTATTGCATACCAGAGTCCGCGGGTTAGCGAGGATTCGCCGATCGATGGTCCGCCGTCGGTGGTCACCTGCAGCAGGCCGTTGAACGAGTGTTTCTCGTTGTAACCGATTTCACCGAGGATCGGCGTCAGTTCCATGGCGCGCTCCAGCGGCTCCATGATTTGTTCGAGTTCGAGATCTCGCTGCGATGGTGACCAGTGGGTCTCGCCTTTTTCGGGGAGATCACGCGGGTGTACCAGTCGGGGTTCCTTTTCCTCGTAGTAACCCCATTCGATCTGGCCACCTTCCGGTGTTTTCGGGTCGCCGGTGTCGCGCATGTAGGCCGAGTTGCCCTGGTCGCGCAGCAGCGGGTAACCGATGTCCTTGCCGGTGCCTTCGAATTCAGTGTAAGGGGCGAAAAAGGAGAGCGGGTGATCGACCGGCATGACCGGGAGATCCTCACCGGCCAGTTCGGCGATGGTGCGCCCCCACAGTCCCGTGCACACGATGACGTGGTTGGCGGCAATGTAGCCGCGGCTGGTTTCCACACCGACAATGCGGCCGTCCTGGATGTCGAGGCCGGTCGCCGTGGTGTTGGCAAAAGATTGCGCCTTGCCGGTCTTGACCGCGTTATCAACCAGTATGCCGGCAACCGTTTGTGAGCGAGGTTTCACCAGGCCGGCGTCTGGATCCCACATCGCGCCCTGGATCATGTCTTCTTCGAGCAGCGGGAATAGTTGTTTGGCTTCGGCCGCACTGATCATTTTCACGTTGGTGCCGAAAGCCTTGCCGGAAGCAACCTTGCGCTTGAGTTCCATCATGCGGTCGTCGTCGCCTTTACGTGCTACCTCGAGGCCACCGATACGCGAGTAATGGCCCATCTTGTCGAAGAACTCGATGCTGTAGTGCGTGGTGTAGCAGGTAAACTTGCTGTGATCGGTGGCGTAGCAGAAATCGGAGGCGTGCGAAGTCGAGCCGCAATCGGTCGGAACCGAAGTCATGTCGATGCCGACGATATCATCCCAGCCGCGTTCGACCAGGTGATGCATCACCGAGGCGCCGACGATACCGCCGAGACCGATGATGACAACGTTGGATTTATCTGGAAATTGTGCCATGAATTTTCTCCTGATGGCGACCGACGGGCGCCAGCAAAAGTGTACTCAGTTTCGAAATACCGCACAAGCTCCGCGCCCTTTTGACACCGATTTGAGACTTCGTTGACAAAGATCACACAACGTAGTCCAAATTAGCTTATCATGTGAAAATCTGGTTCGGTTTCCGGACCCGTGTTAATTAAACCACGGCCAACCTGGGGTAAGTTAAATGAAACTAGCTGAATTGATACGTGCCAACAGCCATGAAATTGTCAAGATCAGGTCAGATAATAGTATCGCGGAAGCCGCGATTGCACTGACCGAAAATAAAATCGGCGCGCTGCTGGTCGAAGATCAGGACGGTACCATTGGCGGTATATTGTCCGAGCGAGACATTGTCGGTGGTATGGCCCCTCACGGTGCCGATTTGCACGATGTGGAAGTATCCGAACTGATGACTCGAGACGTGATTCGATGTTCTCCAAATGACTCGGTTAACGAGGCGATGGCGATGATGACCGATCGACGTATCCGCCATCTGCCTGTTTTCGAAGGCGATGAACTGGTCGGATTTATCAGTATTGGTGACCTGGTCAAATGCCGGATCATGGAAGTTCAGTCCGAAGCCGAGGCGTTGCGACAGTACATCGCGTCCTGATCCTGCCGGGACCTGTTGGCCCCGACAGAATTTTTACGCTTACTTCGCAGCATCCAGCGCCTGGTCAATATCCGCAATAATGTCTTTCACATTTTCAATGCCGATCGATAAGCGCACCAGGTCCGGAGAAACACCCGAAGCCGCCAACTCTTCATCTGCAAGCTGACGGTGTGTGGTTGAAGCCGGGTGACAGGCCAACGATTTGGCATCACCGATATTTACCAGGCGGGTGATCAACTGCAACGCATCGATAAACTTTGTACCGGCTTCGATTCCGCCGTTGATGCCGAATGACAGAATCCCTGAGGCCTTACCGCCCATGTACTTGTCGGCTAGCGCCTTATGCGGGCTGCTATCCAACCCGGCATAGCGTACCCATTCAACGCCTGATTGGCTTTCAAGATGCTTTGCTACTGTAAGCGTGTTTTCGCAGATTCGATCCATCCGTAGCGGTAGCGTTTCCAGTCCCTGCAGCGCGAGGAAGGCATTCATCGGTGCCAGTGCCGCGCCCATGTTACGTAGGGGTACGACCCGTGCACGCAATATATAAGGCGGCAGGCCGGTTTCGGTAAAGACGACACCATGGTAGGAAACATCGGGCTCGTTCAGGCGCTTGAAGCGTTCCTTGTTCGCTACCCAGTCGAACTTGTTGGAGTCGACAATCATGCCACCAATAATTGTTCCGTGGCCACCGATATACTTGGTCAGTGAATGCACCACGATATCCGCACCCCATTCGATCGGCCGGCATAAATAAGGTGAAGGGACTGTATTGTCGACGATTAACGGTATCCCGTGTGCGTGGGCAATTTCGGCGACTTTTTCAATATCGAGGATATTGCCGGCCGGATTACCCAGCGACTCGCAGTAAACAGCCTTGGTTTTGCCGTCGATCAGTGCCGCCATCGTATCCAGGTTTTCCGGGTCGGCAAATCGAACCTCGATCCCCATTTGTGGGAAAGTATGGGCAAACAGGTTGTAGGTGCCGCCGTAAAGGGTGGACATGCTGATGAAGTTGTCACCTGCCTCGGCGATGGTTTGAATCGCATAAGTCGTAGCGGCCTGGCCGGAAGCGAGCGCGAGACCCGCGACCCCGCCTTCCATATCCGTGACGCGCTGTTCCAGCACATCATTGGTCGGATTCATGATGCGGGTATAAATATTACCGAGCACCGCGAGATTGAACAGATCCGCGCCATGCTGGGTGTTATCAAATGCGTAGGCCGTGGTCTGGTAAATTGGAACGGCGACTGCGTTGGTTGTGGGATCGGGGCTATAGCCGGAATGGACTGCCTTGGTTTCGATTTCCATTTTGTTCTCCTGTATTTTTGGTCAGCATTATAATTGTGCTCTTATTCTATATCCTTTATTGCCGTTAACCCAATTCCAGATTTACGCGGGCGCGTCGAGCGTATTCTCAAGATGCGATAAATATCCGGATAGAACCCATTACCCCGCGGTCGCCGCCAGTTTCGCTTCGCGGTGAAATACATACATTCCCGAGCAGACGATTATCGCAACCCCGATCCAGGTTACGGTATCCGGGAACTCGTCAAAGATGACCAGCCCCAGGATCGTCGCGCCGATGATTTCGACATACTGGAACGGGGCGAGGATGCCAATCGATGCCAGTCGGTAAGCGTAGACGACGAGCAGATGGCACACCGTTGCGATCAGTCCCAGTGCGCCGAGCAACATCCAGTGATCGGTCGTCGGCCAGGCGGCGGTCAGTATTAAAACCCCCTGGGCAGTGCCGTAGCTGAGGGCAATACTCATAACCAGGCAGCCGAATATCCCGGCAAAAAACTGCAGTCGGATCGGATCCTCGTGCCTGACCAGCTTGCGTGTCAGCACGATATAAAAAGAGAAACAAAAAGCTGCAGCCACCGGGTACAGGGCCGCGAAGCCCACCTCGCTAAAAGTCGGGCGAATGATAATCAGGGCGCCGACAAAGCCGAGGCTTATTGCCGATATCCGCCGCCAGTGAATGGCCTCCTTGAAAAAAAGTGCCGACAACAATGTGACCAGTAATGGCTCGATAAAAAAGATAGCGATCGCATCGGCCAACGGTAAATAGGCTAGCCCGGAGAAGAAAAAAAGTGTTGCGAACGCGATCAGCGAACCGCGGGCGGCGTGCAGGGCGAGCGATGGTGTGAACCAGGGTCCGCGTGTTTTAAGCAGCAATGGCGACATCAATATGATCTGGAAGAAAAAACGACTCCAGGTAACCTGCCCTGAAGATACCGAACCCGATAACCATTTTGCGATCGCATCGATGCCGGGCAGCATTAGCATTGCAGCGATCATCATCACCATCGCGCTGGCGGTTGAATTCCGGTGGATCATGGAGTGCAGTCGAATCCTTGAGCGAGGTCGGCAGTCTAGTTGAATAAGCGGTTCGCTGGAACCGGGGCTGGCTGTATCAAATGCGCCATATATTTAGCTTTACCCGACCACGCCCGCGCTGCGGGCGCTTTTCGCTTTACCCACTGTCAGCAGGCTTGATATGCTACGCGCCTCAAAATTCAGGTTCATTATGAGCAAGTATTCTATTTTCTCACTGGTCCGTAACGCGATCAGTTACCACGAAAACTGGGCCGCCGCTTGGCGCAGTCCAGAGCCGCAGCAGGAGTACGATGCGCTGATTATCGGTGGTGGCGGTCACGGGCTCGCAACCGCTTACTACCTGGCCAAGGAGCACGGCATGACCAACATTGCGGTGCTCGAAAAAGGCTGGATTGGTGGTGGTAATACCGGGCGCAACACCACCATTGTGCGTTCTAACTACCTGTGGGACGAGTCGGCGCATCTGTATGAAAAATCGATGCAGCTTTGGGAAGGCCTGAGCCAGGATCTGAATTACAATGTCATGTTCAGCCAGCGCGGCGTTTATAACCTGGGGCATAACCTGCAGGACATGCGCGATATCCAGCGCCGTGTCAACGCCAATCGTCTGAACGGTATCGACGGGCACGTTGTCAACCCGGAAGAGATCAAGCGCGCGATACCCGAGATCAATATCGACCAGGGATGCCGCTATCCAATCCTGGGCGCATCTTTCCAACCCCGCGGCGGGGTCGCGCGGCATGACGCAGTAGCCTGGGGCTTTGCGCGCGGCGCAGACCTGCGCGGCGTGGATATCATCCAGAATTGCGAGGTAACGGCTATACGTCAGAAGGATGGTGCGGTCACCGGCGTCGAGACCACTCGTGGCCGGATCAACGCAAAGAAAATTGGTGTCGTGGTCGCCGGACACTGTTCGGTACTTGCCGAGATGGCCGGTTTTCGCATGCCGATCGAAAGCCATCCACTACAGGCGCTGGTGTCGGAACCGATCAAACCCGTAATCAACACGGTGATCATGTCGAACGCAGTGCACGGCTATATCAGCCAATCCGACAAGGGTGATCTCGTTATCGGTGCCGGCATCGACAGTTACAATGGTTATGGCCAGCGCGGTAGTTTTCCGACGATCGAGCATACCGTCGCGGCAATCTGCGAAATGTTCCCTATCTTCAAACGCGTGCGCATGAACCGCCAGTGGGGCGGTATCGTCGATACCGCGCCCGACGCCTGTCCGATTATCGGCAATACCCCGGTCAAGGGACTTTACTTCAACTGCGGCTGGGGCACCGGTGGTTTCAAAGCCACCCCCGGTTCCGGCTGGGTGTTTGCCCACAATGTCGCCACCGGCGAACCACACGAACTTAACCGGCCATTTGCGCTGGATCGTTTCGTTAGCGGTTTCCTCATCGACGAGCACGGCGCTGCCGGCGTTGCGCATTAGGAGGCATACGGAATGTTGCTAATTGAATGCCCCTGGTGTGGCGTACGTGATGAAACCGAATTTACCTGTGCCGGCGAAGCGCATATCGCAAGACCGCTCGAAACCGAGAAGTTAAGCGACGAGGAATGGGCCGACTACCTGTTCATGCGCAACAACCCGAAGGGTGCTCACCGCGAACAATGGTTGCACGCGGCCGGTTGCCGTCGCTACTTCAACGCCGAGCGCGATACTGTGACCTACCAGATCAAGGGCACCTACAAGATTGGTGAAAAACCTCCCGCAAGAGGCAAGAAGTGAGTCAGCCTTTCCGAACCGCACAGGGTGGGCGCGTCGATCGTGAGCGGGAGATCAGCTTCACCTTTAATGGCAAGCGCTATACCGGCCTGGCCGGCGATACGCTGTGTTCGGCATTGCTCGCCAACGGCGTACACCTGGTCGGACGTAGCTGGAAGTATCATCGTCCCCGTGGCGTCATGAGTGCGGGTTCGGAAGAACCGAACGCGATTTTCCAGGTAGAAAAGGGTAACCGTACCATCCCCAATGCCCGTGGCACCCAGGTGGAGCTTTACGACGGCCTCGACGCGAATAGCGTCAATTGCTGGCCCAGCCTGGATTTTGATTTGCTGTCGATCAACAGCCAGTTCAGCCGCCTGATGCCTGCCGGTTTTTACTACAAGACCTTCATGTGGCCGAAATCGATGTGGAAGAAATATGAACATTTCATTCGTAAGGCTTCGGGACTGGGTGAAACCCCGCGCGAGAATGATCCTGATCGATACGAACATGCTCACCAGCATTGTGATGTGCTCGTTGTCGGCGGCGGAGTCGCCGGTCTTAGCTCGGCGCTGGCGGCAGGTCGTGCCGGCGCGCGCGTGATCATCGCTGACGAACAATCCGAACCGGGCGGGATGACGCTTGCAGGCACGGCGCAGATCGATGGCGTTGACGCCAGCCAGTGGATCGAAAACGCGGTGGCCGAGTTAAGCAGCATGCCGGAGGTGACACTGTTACCGCGCAGCACCGTGTTTGGTTATCACGATTACAATTTCCTGACCATAAACCAGCGTCTTAGCGATCACCTGCCGATTGCAGAACGCACCGGCGGACGCGAGAAACTGTGGCAGGTCAGGGCACACCAGGTCGTGCTCGCAACCGGTGCCGCTGAACGCCCACTGATTTTTGCCAATAACGACCGCCCCGGGATAATGCTGGCTTCCGCGGTATCAACCTACGCGACTCGCTATGCGGTAAAACCAGGCAAACAGGCCGTCGTGTTCACCAACAACGATAGCGCTTACCAGGCTGCACTCGATCTAAATGCTGCCGGCGTCGAAGTCGTTGCCGTGGTCGACGTGCGTACCGATTCGGCCAGTGAAATCGCCAACACGGTGCGCAGTGCCGGCATCCAGGTTATCAATGGCAGCCTTGTTGTCGATACCACGGGTCGCAAACGGCTGCGCTCGGTGCAGGTCATGCGCCTGTCTGCGGATGGTTCGTCGGTGAGTGGTAATGTCAAATCGCTTGGCTGTGATCTCCTTGCCGCCTCAGGTGGCTGGAGCCCGGTGGTGCACCTGAATGCCCAATCCGGGGCCAGGCCGGAATGGGATGACGCCAAGGCGATGTTTCTGCCCGGTGCGCCAACGCAATCCCAGTTTTCAGCGGGCGCTGCAAATGGCAGGCTCGACCTGGCAGGATGCCTGGAACAGGGCACCGAGGCCGGTAACAAAGCTGCTGCAGCTTGTGGCTTCGATGGAACCATGAAAGTCCCATCTGCCGATACGGTCGACAGCGAGGCAATATTGCCGCTTTGGACCGCACCTTCACCCTACACCCGGGGCCGGGGACCAAAGGCTTTCGTCGACATGCAAAATGATGTTGGCGCGGCTGATATCCAGCTTGCAGTACGGGAAGGTTTTCAGTCTGTCGAGCACGTCAAGCGTTACACCGCGATGGGCTTTGGTACTGACCAGGGCAAACTCGGCAATATCAATGGTATGGCCATCCTCGCTGAAACCATGGGACAGAGTATCGCCGCTACCGGCACCACAACCTACCGACCGAACTATACGCCGATCAGTTTCGGTGCGTTTGCCGGGCATAACCTGGGTGACAGGCTATTTGATCCGGTACGCAAGACGGCGATGCACGCCTGGCACGAAGAAAATGGCGCCAGGTTCGAGGATGTCGGGCAGTGGAAGCGTCCCTGGTATTACCCGAAGGCGGACGAAGACCTGCACGCCGCGGTTAATCGTGAATGCCTCGCGGTGCGCGCAAGCGTCGGTATTCTCGATGCATCGACGCTCGGCAAGATCGAAATCAAGGGACCCGATTCGGCGAAATTTCTGGAAATGATTTACACCAATAACTGGATCAAGCTCGAGAACGACAAGGGACGCTACGGTTTCATGCTCGGTGAAGACGGTATGGTCATGGACGACGGCGTTACCATACGCCTCGCCAAGGACCATTTCTTCATGCATACGACTACCGGCGGCGCCGCGGGTGTACTGGCGTGGATGGAGCGCTGGCTGCAGACCGAATGGCCGCAGATGGAAGTTTTTCTGACTTCGGTGACCGACCACTGGGCGACGGCGGCCGTGGTGGGCCCGAAGAGTCGCGATGTCGTAGCGGCGGTCTGCGAGGGCATCGATTTTTCAGCAGCAGCATTTCCGTTTATGGCCTCGAAAACCGGGACTATCGGTGACATCGAATGCCGCGTGAATCGTATCAGTTTCTCCGGTGAACTCGCCTACGAAGTCAACATCCCGGCGAATCATGGCCGCTTCATGTGGGAACAGCTGATGCAGGCAGGGGAGCAATTCGATATCACCCCTTATGGCACCGAAACCATGCACGTGCTGCGGGCTGAAAAAGGCTACGTCATCGTCGGGCAGGATACGGATGGCTCGGTTACGGTTGAAGACCTGGGGCTTGGCTGGGCGTTATCGAAAACCAAGGACGACTTCATCGGTAAACGCTCGCTGAGTCGACCAGACACGGTACGTAAAGACCGCAAGCAACTGGTCGGCCTGATCACCGAAGATCCTCAAACGGTGATTCCCGAAGGTGTGCAACTGGTGAACGACCCTGGGGCGCCGGTGCCGGTGCCGATGACAGGTTACGTGAGTTCGAGTTACTTCAGCGCCTGTTGCGGTCATTCGATCGCACTGGCGCTGGTGAAAGGCGGTCACCATCGCATGGGCGAAACCGTGTACGCGCCACTGGCCAATGGTCGTGTGATCAAGGCCGAGATCACCGATCCCGTGTTTTACGACAAGGAAGGAGCGCAGCAGAATGTCTGACCTTTTCCAACAGGAGAGCCCGCTGGTCCAGATTGAACTGGGCGAGACGGTTGGGAACGCCCCATTGATCGAAGAAAAACCTTTCCTGGGTTACGTTAACCTGCGCGGTCGTTCCGACAATACCAAGTTCCTGGCTGGAGCTTTGAAAGTGCTTGGCTGCGAGCCGCCGACAACCGCCAACACCGTGGTCGAATCGGGCGACTATCGAATTTACTGGCTAGGTCCGGATGAATGGTTGATCGTGACACCGGCCGGCAGGCAGGGGCAGCTAAAGGCTGAACTGCTGTCGGCGATGAAGGGCGCATTTTGTTCTGTTGTAGACAATTCAAGCGGACTAACCATGATCCATGTCAGCGGTGAGCATGCAGCGGCATTGCTTGCCACCGATTGTCCGCTCGATTTGCATCCGCGTGAATTCAAACGTGGACAGTGCGCGCAGACGCGGCTTGCCAAGGCCGGGATGACGCTGTCGCCGCTGCCCGATAATTCCGGCTTCGAGGTCATTATCCGTCGCAGCTTTGCGGATTACCTGCTGTTGTGGTTGCAGGAGGCCGCGATCGCTTTCGAGTAGCCGTTGCCTGAAACGGAACTTTTTACTGCCAGATTTTCGGTTTAACCATGTACTACGGCGAGAAACTCAATAGTATCAGCCACCTGGTCGGTGCCGTACTGGCACTGGTTGGATTGGGTGCATTACTCACCATTGGAATACAGTCAGGCGATCCGTGGATCATTTCGAGCTTTAGCGTTTTCGGCGTTACCCTGGTATTGCTCTATACCATGTCGACGCTGTATCACAGTTTTCATCCACCGAAGCTCAAGGACCTGTTCCAGCTGCTCGACCACGTCGCAATTTACCTTTTGATCGCTGGCACCTACACACCCTATATGCTGGTTAGCCTGCGCGACGGTAATGGTTTCCTGATTCTCGGCATCATCTGGGCACTCGCCCTGGCGGGTATCTTGAGCGAGGTATTTTTATCCGGATGGGTGGTTAAAGCGGGGCAAATGCTGATCTACCTCGGTATGGGATGGGCATGCGCATTTGATTTCGCCAGCCTTCAAACCGTGCTTCCCGGAGCAGGCCTGTGGTGGTTGACCGCCGGCGGCCTTGCTTACACCGGGGGCGTGGTGTTCTATATTCTGGACATGCTGAATCGGCTGGTCCATGCCCACGGCATCTGGCATTTTTTTGTACTGGCCGGTTCCGCCTGCCACTTTGTTTCGGTGATTGGTTACGTCAGGTAGAGGATTCCGCCCGCGGCATCATCGTTATGCCGATACCCCGGAACGCCACGAAAGCAGGAAGCTATTACCCGCTAGTTTGTTTTTCATTCCGTCGAGTCAGCCGAGTCGACTCGTCGAATGGTGATGGGTATTCGGTCATCAAGCTTGCCCGGTTTCAGTGGATCAAACCCGAACAGGTTCGACACGCGGCGAAAGCCCGGATCAAACACCCACTGGCTTGCCATACCGGCTGCATGTCCGACCAGGCGTATTTTTGGAAACTCACTCTGCCAGTGCGTCATCGGTATGCGCCGAGCCAGAATCGTTTTTCTTTGAGCGCTCAATTCTTCCTGGCGCAGCTTCTGCGCCAGTGCTGCAGAATGGTTTACGCGCAGTTTGATGGTATTTTGCAGGTCTTGCGCACGCTGCCGGGCGCGCGATGTTTCCATCAGGCTATAGGTGTATTCATTGGGTAAGATGCGTTCGTCATACTGGGCAGTGACATAATCGCAAATGTCGGGTTTTCGCAGCATTAGCAGGCGACCGTTACGATCCCGACCGATCATGGGTGAGTCTCCGATGAAGAAATCGCTGTAAAACTGCACCCCGGCCAGGTTAGCTTCGATGTCCGCCCGACTGACAATTCCGGTAAGGCGAGTGCCCATGTAGCTTTTTTCAAAGACCATCGATAGTTGCCTGATATCTTCAGGGTCGAGATGCTTGCGCTTGCTGCGCAGCGCGTTGAAATAATGAAAACCATCGTCAAAAAAATGGGTCAGCTTGTCGGCTCCCATACGTACTCCGCAGACCTGGATTATCGATGCGAGATGAAATCTTGATGGAATGAAGCGCCAGCTGGCGGCATGGTAAACACTTTCCTCGGGGTACATCTGGATGCGTTCAAACCGGGGCCAACCGCTGCAGTTGTTAGTGCCGATACATTTCTCGAACATACCCCAGGTCACGTCGCGAACATGCTGGGATCTGAAGCTGGTAAAAAAGGCAAACTCGAGTGCCGTATCGCCAAGTGATTTCAGCTCTGCGACTGGTGCAGAGTTGATTGTGTCGATAACTACCTGAATCGCATTTGCCAACTGCGCGTTAACCAGCACCTTCGAATCCTCGAGAGGAACATGTGCATAGGTCCAGGGATCTGATTCGCTGGCATAGACTGATTTGCTGCAGGTAAACAGGAAACACACGACAAAAACAATGGCAGGCATTGATTGGCGGTCAATCTTTCTCAGCTTCATATCTCCACCTTACATGATTCCGGGCCAGGAAACGTAGACTGCTGCCAGGAATTGTATTGCGCAACCAACTATCGCATAGTAGCGGGATCTGGAACTTACAGTAGCACTGGTTAATACTATGCGACAAACCAATCTGATTGTTGAAACACTGAAGCGGGAACTTCGCAAGCAGGGGATAAGGTACAAAGAAGTTGCCAAAAAACTTGAGTTGTCTGAAGCCAGTGTTAAAAGACTGTTCGCCGAGCGCTCGTTTACCCTGACCCGCCTGGCTCAGGTTTGTGAGCTGTTAAACCTCGAGTTTTCCGACCTGATTCACCAGATGGAAAAAGATATCGAGCTCACCGATCAGTTAACTCTCGAGCAGGAAACGGAACTGGTGTCGGATATCAAGCTGCTGCTGGTGGCGTATTTCCTCATGAGTAAGCTCGATTTCGAAGACATTATCAGGATCTACGATATTTCCGAGACCGAGGGCATACGCCTGTTGGCGAAACTGGATCGCATGAAGCTAATAGAACTACAGCCGGGCAACCGGGTGAAGCTGATGATTTCAAAAAACTTCCGCTTTCTTCCGGGTGGCCCGATAGAGCGCTTTTATGAACGTGAGGTCCAGGCCGAGTTCTTTGATTCGTCGTTTGATGGTAACGGTGAATTCCGCATCTATATCTCGGGTGTTTTTTCGCGCGCCGCCAATGCTGAAATAATCAGGAAGATAAAACAACTTGCAATCGATGCGCACGAACTGAGACTCGATTCTGAATCCGTTCCGCTGGAGGATCGCTTTGGCTGTAGTTTTATAATGGCGATCAGGCCCTGGGAGGTGAAGGTGTTTGACGAATTACGACGCGTGCCCAACTTGAAGAAATTTTGATTTGAGCCGCTAAAACAGGCCACGGACCTGCCTGTTAATTTTAAAACCTGAGTTACGGGATGCCAGCCACATTCTGGGGTTTTCCCTCATAAAATGCCACCAGATTATCGATTGCCATGTCGTACATATCGGCGAGTGCCTCGGGCGTGTTAAAGGCGACATGGGGTGTCATGACGACATTGTCCAGTTCGAGAAACGGATGATCCGGTGAGACAGGTTCGTCGTCAAACACATCAATCCCTGCGGCTCCAATATGGCCCGACCGCAGCAGATCAACCAAAGCGGTTTCATCGAGCAGACTGGAGCGTGCGGTATTAACTAAAAGTGCGCCTTGTTTGATCGATTGCAGCTGATTCGCATCGAGCAAGCCATCGGTTTCTGCTGTCGACAACAAGTGCAGCGAAATAACGTCACTGGTTTTTAACAGCTGTTCGAGATCGGTAAATTCGATCCCGTGCAAATCAGCGCGATCACAAGTGGGATTGCGCGTCCAGCAAATTACCTTCATTCCGAATGCCTGCGCGAGGGGTACGAGGGCTTCTGCGATGCGTCCAAAGCCAACCAGTCCCAGGGTTTTACCGCGTAAATCGATTGCATAAAGATCGTTATTCCAGAAACCTTTACGCAGGTCCCGATCGAGACGACTAACGTGTCGTGCGGCGTCAAGCATCAGGGCCATAGTATGTTCGGCGATCGTCCCCGCTGTGGACAGCGTGTGGGTCACCGTTATGTTTCGGCGGGCAGCTTCTGCGATATCGATATAGGTTGACGCACCGAGTCCGGTGAATGAAATGACCTCAAGCTTTGGCAGTGCCGCAAGTACCGCGTTGCTGAGCCCCCATCCGGAGATGGCCGCATCGGCATCGGCGAGGCGCTCGATAAAGGCTGCATCGTCAGGTTCCTCGTCACAGTAAATCGTGAACTCACCGAGACTTTCAAGTTTGGCAAGTCGGTCACCGGTAACAAGTTGCGCTGATTTTTTATCAGCATCCGGGTAAACAATTTTTCGTACCATCACGCACCTCCAAACGAATTGCGGGCAATTATAAATGCGATCGATGTTGATTTCTGATATTTGATTCGAGGGTTTTCCAGGCAGCTGGCATCAAAAGCGATGTATGGACTCCACCAACCCACCTAAGTAGGCTGGTGTCGACGAAAACAAAGGAGTCCATACAATGAAAAATTCTAACGTAATTGGCATTGATTTAGCAAAGCATGTTATCCAGATCTG
>Ga0265309_10000700_pt1 | contig 13832 bp, 16 predicted proteins | sample Helome_FD_192492 | JGI IMG/M metagenome (GOLD analysis project Ga0265309, IMG submission 192492) | Marine sediment microbial communities from subtidal zone of North Sea - Hel_20160524 (Illumina Assembly) | ecosystem: Environmental > Aquatic > Marine > Subtidal zone > Sediment ...
CATCAGGCGATGGTTTGATGGCCACCTGGTACTGGTAGTAATGCTGCAGTCGAAACGGGTTGTCGCCGAACCGGCCATCGGTCGGCCGCCGGCTCGGTTGCACGTAGGCAGCGGACCATGGCTCCGGCCCTACGGCGCGCAGGAACGTCGCCGGGTGAAAGGTGCCGGCGCCCATCTCCATGTCGTAGGGCTGCATGATCACGCAGCCGCGCTCAGCCCAGTATTGCTGCAGCCTGAGGATCAGGTCCTGGAAGCTCAGCGAATCAGGCGATTTTTCGGTGCTCATTTTTGAGTGTCACGGTCGGCCAAAGGCGCGAAGTATAACGACTTTCAGCGCTTTGGGGGCGATCAGAATTCAGCTCGTGCCGAGACGCGCCGCCCTAAACAGGTGCGCACGGGCCCGATATGCACTAAAATGGGGCGACGCTAAACCGGGACGCACCATAACGGTGCAATACGGTCATGGCAAGCATTTAAAAATCCTTACTAAACAATCGGTTACCATGCGCACCCATTTGGCACGCATCGTGCAATCAAGATCTGCATCGGGCCGCGTCGAGCGGCGAATTATTGCAAATACAACCCGGAGGAAAAACCCATGACGGCCGCAGAGGTTATTGCCCTTATAAAAGAGGCAGAGGTCAAGTTTGTCGATTTTCGTTTCACCGACACAATTGGCAAAGAACAACATGTCACAGTTCCTGCCCGAGTGGTGGACGAAGACCTTTTCGAGGACGGCAAGATGTTTGACGGTTCGTCTATTTCTGGCTGGAAGGGCATCAATGAATCGGACATGATCCTGATGCCCGACCCGGAAACCGCGGTGATCGACATCTTCCCGGATGAGCCGACGCTGAACCTGCGCTGCAACGTTGTCGAACCGGCAACGATGCAGGGCTACGATCGCTGCCCGCGCTCGCTTGCCGAACGGGCCGAGGCTTATCTCAAGTCCTCCGGAGTGGCCGATGCGGCGTTCTTCGGGCCCGAGAACGAGTTCTTCGTCTTCGACCACGTCGCCTGGGATGACAACATGCAGGGCGCGTTCTACAAGGTTGATTCTGACGAAGGCGCCTGGAATACCGATCGAAGCATCGAGGAGGGCAACACGGGCCATCGCCCAACCGTCAAAGGCGGTTACTTCCCCGTGCCACCCGTGGACTCATTGCATGACGTTCGTTCATCGATGTGTCTTGCGATCGAGGAGCTCGGCATCGAAACCGAAGTTCACCATCACGAGGTTGCGACAGCCGGCCAGTGCGAAATCGGTACTAAATTCAATACTTTAGTCGCCAAGGCCGACGAAGTGCAGGTCATGAAATATGCTGTGCACAACGTTGCTCATGCGTATGGAAAGACCGCCACCTTCATGCCCAAGCCACTCGTCAACGACAACGGCAACGGCATGCACGTGCACCAGTCGCTGTTCAAGAATGGCGAGAACCTGTTTTCGGGTGACGGTTATGGTGGGCTGTCGGAAACGGCGTTGTTCTACATCGGTGGCGTCATCAAGCATGCCAAGGCAATCAATGCATTCGCGAACCCGTCGACGAACAGCTACAAGCGACTCGTTCCGGGCTTCGAGGCACCGACCATTCTCGCCTACTCGGCACGCAATCGCTCGGCCTCAATTCGCATCCCTTACATCGCCAATCCCAAGGGTCGTCGCATCGAGGTTCGCTTCCCCGACTCGATGGCGAACCCGTACCTGGCATTCGCTGCAATGATGATGGCGGGCGTCGATGGCATCCAGAACAAGATCCATCCGGGCGACGCCATGGACAAGGATCTGTATGACTTGCCGCCAGAGGAAGAAAAGGAGCTCAAGCTCGTCGCGTTCTCGCTCGACGAGGCGCTAGGCGCCCTCGATGAGGACCGCGAATTCCTCAAGGCGGGCGGTGTTTTCAGCGACGACCTGATTGACGCCTACATTGACCTCAAGATGGAAAACGTCACGCGCCTCCGAATGACGACGCATCCGGTCGAATTTGACATGTATTACAGCCTGTAAAAGGCAAAAAGTGTGAACCGGGCGGCATTTTGCCGCCCGGTCACTAGCCCGGAACGCACCAGCGCTGCTATGCTAACTCCATGGAAAAACGATCGATTTTCATCCTTCTCGGGCTGCTCGCCTCCGGCGTCGCGTTCGCCCAGGCTTACACGTGGACCGACGAAGATGGCATTGTGCACTACTCGGACCGACCGGAGCCGGGTGCAAAGCAGATCGTGCTGCCCGAAGCAAACACGGTTCGAACCCGACCCGTACAACGCTCGCAGGCCTCCGCGGCGGACGAAGACGCTGCTGAAGATACCGGCCCATTCCGTTACGAAACCCTCGAAGTTGCCGCCCCGGCTCCAGAAGAAACACTATGGAATATCGAGGGCGTCCTAAACATTTCGTTGGCGCTGAGCCCGGGCCTGCAGCCCGGCCACCAGGTGCGGGTGTATTTCGACGGTACGCCGAGAACCGTGACGGGCACGAGTTTCCAGATCGAGGAAGTCTTTCGTGGCGTGCACAACATCCAGGCCGAAGTGCTGGACGAGACGGGCAAGCTCATGATTCGCAGCCTGCCAAACCGGTTCTACGTGCAGCAGAACACGGTGCGCATCGGCCGCCGCTAGACACATCGGCCGAAAAAGGCACTTCCAATCCTGGATCCGGCGATGGTGACGCACTTCGCCGAGGCTCAGCCTATCTCCTCGACAGTCTAAGCTCGGGCGTCATCCTGCTCGACGATCACCTGCTGATTGTCGCGCTCAACCCGGCCGCCGAAAACATCCTTGGAATCAGCCAGCAACGCGCACGCGGCAGATCCCTGTTGCGTCTCGTCGACGATGAGCCCGAGATGCGTGACATCCTGACTCGCGTCATTCAGACGGGCGATCATTACGCCAACGAAATGCACCTTGCGCCGACAGAGGTGCATCGCGACGAACGCGTCGTCGATTGCCGTGTCTCACCGATCCATCTTGACGACGCGGTACTGCTCATCGAGATAATCGACGTAACCAGGCGATCACAAATCACTCGGGAAAATGCGCTGCTCATTCAACACGGCGCCGGAAGGCAAATGATTCGGCAACTGGCGCACGAAATAAAAAACCCGCTTGGTGGTATAAGGGGTGCGGCCCAGCTGCTCGAGCGACAGCTCGAAAAAGAAGAGCTGCACGAGTACACCGACGTCGTCATCAGCGAAACCGACCGGCTCGCCGGTCTTGTCGATACGCTGTTGGGTCCAGGTGGTCCGACACTCAAAGCGCCCGTCAACGTACATGAGCTGCTCGAATATGTTGTGCGCCTTGTCGAAACCGATGACGACAAGCAACTCAGGGTACAGAGAGACTACGATCCGGGCCTGCCGCTGATCGACCTCGATCGCGACCAGATGATCCAGGCGCTTCTGAACCTCATCAGAAATGCAGCAGCAGCACTCAATGGCCACGGCACGGTTACCTTGCGCAGCCGGGCCGTCACCAACTTTACAATCGGCGACACACGCCACCGCGTCATAGCGTCGATCGAAATTGAAGACGATGGTCCGGGCATACCCCTCGAACTGCAGGACACGATCTTCTATCCGCTGGTCACAAGCCGGCCCGAAGGCACAGGCCTCGGCCTGCCTGCCGCGCAGGAGCTCGTGAGCCGCCACGGTGGCCTGATCGAATTCGAAAGCCGACCCGGGCGCACCGTTTTTTATGTTCGCGTTCCGATCGAACTGCAGGAGTCGGAAAACAATGGCTAACGATCTCCTCGACGTCTGGATTGTCGACGATGACCAATCGGTGCGCTGGGTACTGGAAAAGGCGCTCAAGCAGGCCGACATGCAGACGCGCACGTTTGAGCGTGCCGAGCACTTGCTGGAAGCAATCGACGCGGCGGAGCCTGATGTACTAATCACCGATGTTCGCATGCCGGGCATGAGCGGGATCGCGCTGCTCGAACGCCTGCGAAACTCTCGACCTGATCTGCCGATCATCGTCATAACGGCGCACTCCGATCTCGAAAATGCCGTGGCAGCATATAAAGGCGGCGCATTCGAGTACTTGCCCAAGCCCTTCGACATAGACGAGGCCGTGGAGCTCGTACGCAAGGCCGCCAGGGCAAATGGCAGGGGCGGCGAAGCAAAGGCCAGTGCGCCAGACGCCATTGCATCAATGATCGGCCAGGCACCCGCAATGCAGGAGGTCTTCCGCTCGATCGGCCGCCTCGCCGCGTCCAGCATGACCGTGCTGATCACGGGCGAGTCAGGCACGGGCAAGGAGCTCGTCGCGCGGGCGCTGCACGATCACAGCCCCAGGGCGAACAAGACCTTTGTCGCGCTGAATACGTCGGCGATCGCCTCGGAGCTACTCGAGTCAGAGCTGTTCGGGCACGAAAAGGGCGCTTTCACGGGGGCGGACGCCAGGCGCATCGGGCGTTTTGAACAGGCCGATGGTGGCACCCTCTTTCTGGACGAAATCGGTGACATGTCCCCGGCGTTGCAAACCCGATTGCTACGGGTCCTGGCCGAAAGCGAATTTTATCGTGTCGGTGGTCAGACGCCGATCAAGGTTGACGTCCGCGTTATAGCGGCAACAAACCAGGATCTCGCAAGAGCCGTCAAGGAATCGCGCTTTCGCGAGGACCTGTATCATCGCCTCAATGTCATACGTATCAACACGCCACCGCTGCGACAGCGGCGCGATGATATACCGCTCTTGCTGAACCATTATCTCGCCGAGGCCGCCAACGAGCTTGGGGCCTCGACCAAAACCGTGGACGCGGATGCACTCGATGCACTTCAGGCCTTTTCATGGCCGGGCAACGTGCGGCAGCTTGTTAATGCGACTCGTCGCCTTACGGTGACGGCGCCCGGCACGGTGATCACGGCCGAGGACATCCCGGCCGATCTCGGCGGCAACGAATCGCCAAAGCGGGCGTCAAGGGAGTGGACGCGGGTACTGGCTTCGTGGGCTGAAACGCAGCTCCACAATAGCGACGCACCGCTGCTGGATACGGCGCTGCCGGAGTTCGAAAAGACGCTGATCGAAACCGCTATGTCGCAGACGAATGGCCACCGACAGGAAGCGGCGAAGCTACTCGGCTGGGGTCGAAATACACTCGCCCGAAAGATGAAGGCCCTGCGCCTCGATTGAATCAACGAGATTCCACATGTCTCGGTGCCTCGCCGGGTCCGGGTCTTTGCACGCCGTGATTGAGGCAACATCTTTGACGTAGTCACCAGGAAACGCCAGCGTGCGCGCGCCGGCGAGCACCAGTGCCCGATACCAGTCGTAAGGCGCCAAAGCCTCGTCGATATATGCTTGGCTGGCGGCGTACGAAAAGCACCGCCCGAAGTCACGGGTGTCGAGACTGATCACATCGTACCCGGAGCCTACGCCCTCGATTCGGTCAAGTACCAGCCTGTCGGCTTTGCTGATGTCATAAATGGCAAAGTGCACTCCGCTGCTGCCTCTCCGGATACTGCACTTACCGGAAGCGTCGACGCTGCGCTTGTGAAAACGAAGCGACCAGTCCGGAGAGAATGACGTGCCGATCAATTGCGCCGAGGCAATCCGCCGACCAAGCCGTGCCGGGTGAAGGTTAGATCCGTAGGCTGCATATCGCGTTCTATTCAGCAGGTGCAACCCTCATCGCTTCGGCTTCACCACATAGATAACGAGTGGTGCCATCAGCAACACGCCCAGAATGATCAATGGGATCGCCATAAGCTTCAGGTCAATCGCGCCCGTGAGCATCGAGCCGTCATCAGCGAGCAGCCCAAAAAGCCCGCCAGCGACCAACAGCGTACCTGCGATATCCAACAAGATGACCCACAAAGGGAATTTCAGTTTGTTAGTCATACATTGCAATGAAGAATTCTATGCCGCGTACGGCCCCCGGAAGTTCGTCTTCAAGCGCCTCCTGGGACTCTTCGCTGTAATCACTGTTTTCTTTCTCTATGAGCTCCTGCAATGCGCCGGCCAGCGCCTCCGGCGTCTGCTTGAGCTGCTTGCCGCCTACTGAATAGTCGAGGCCGGCACTGACGAGAAACTTGCCCAACGCGATGTAGTCCGCCAGCTTTTCGGAGCCACGCCGAATCACTGCTTCGATATCTGCATAGTCTTTACAGTTGACGAAGTACTTCTTGCGTACCTTGAATGCTTCGAAAGACATGTAAACACGCAATGAGGGACCACACACCCTGAGTTCCTGCTTGAGCCTGTTATCGTCGCCTTGCCGAACGGGCTCCTCGTTCCACACGGCGAGCACCTTGTCTATGAGCTCGTCCTTTGGATTCGACCCGGCCACCCGTCGCTCAACTCAGCGAGCCGACGAGCTCGCTCACCGATGACATCTTGTGGCGCGCAAGATAGTCGGCAATGCCGACGTTGATCTCGATGCACACGAGCGGGTCGTAGAACAGGGCCGTCCCTACACCCACGGCCGATGCCCCCGCGATCATGAACTCGAGAGCGTCGCTTGCCGTCGTTATGCCGCCCTGCCCGATGATCGGCACATTGTGCTGTTTGGCCACAGCGTAGACCTGGTGAACCTTGAGCAAGGCGATCGGCTTGATGGCGGGGCCCGAGAGACCGCCTTGCACATTGCCGATGATCGGTTTGCGGGCCTCGGCATCAACCGCCATTCCCATCAGGGTGTTGATAACTGCAAAACCGTCAGTTCCGGCCTCGATGCACAGCCGTGCGTTGGCCTGAATGTCGGTCTGGTTGGGTGACAGCTTCGTAATTATCGGCTTTGTCGTCTGCGCTCGGCAGGCGGCGACGACGCGCGCCGACATGTCCGGGTCGTTGCCAAAAGCGACGCCGCCCTCCTTGACGTTCGGGCAAGAGATGTTAATCTCGATCGCGTCGATATCGGAGTCGTCGAAACGCTGCGTGACGCGTTCGTATTCCTCGACGGTTGATCCCGAGACATTGGCGATAAATCGTGTCTCTGTGAAGTCGAGGCCGGGGAGGATCTCGTCGACGACCTTGTCGACGCCCGGATTCTGCAGGCCAATCGCATTGAGCATGCCGTCCGGCGTCTCGTAGACGCGGTGCGGCGGATTGCCCAGGCGCATATCGCCGGTCGTGCCCTTGAGAACGACGGCACCAACGTCCTTATTAGAAAAGCCTTCGACGCGTGTGTATTCCTCGCCGAAACCGACACACCCCGAGAGTAGAACGATGGGAGACGCCATCGCCATGCCGCAAAACTCGGTTGAGAGGGATTTGTGGGGTGCGCCCGTCATGCGTGCGGCATTCTACATTATTAATTGTACTTGTCGCCCGCGCGGTGGGCTCCTACGATGGGCCGATGTTCAGCGTCATACTCTACGAGCCGGAAATACCGCCGAACACAGGCAACATTATTCGCCTGTGCGCCAATACGGGTATCGGCCTCCACCTGATCGAACCCCTGGGATTCGAGCTGGACGAACCGCGCCTGAAACGGGCGGGCCTTGATTACAGGGAGTTTGCAAGCGTCAAGACTTACGCATCGCTCGACGACTGCCTCGAAGCGCTCGATCAACCAAGAGTATTTGCCTTGTCCACGCGCAACTCGACACGCTACGACCAGGCCGGTTTTCACGAAGGCGACGCGCTGCTGTTCGGCCCCGAAACCCGCGGCCTGCCGCAGGAGATTCTCGACGGCCTGCCCCCGGAACAACGTTTGCGCCTGCCAATGCGGGAGGGCAATCGCAGCCTGAATTTATCCAACTCGGCGGCCGTCGTCGTCTACGAGGCGTGGCGACAGCACGACTTTGCCGGCGGCGCTTAGCGGACAGCCGGCCAGAAGCGCACTCGATGCCGCCCCGGGTTATCTAGTGTTCGGATTCGGGCTTGAGCTCGCGGCTCATGAGCGCTTCGACCGCCTCGCGTGGCGTGAGGCCTTCGTAGAGGATGCGGTAGACCTGGTTAACGATAGGCATTTCGATGCCCAGTTCCTCGGCAACTTCGTGCACGGCCTTGGCGGCCTTGACGCCTTCGACAACCTGCTGGATCTCTTCCTGTGCCTCCTCGATCGTCTTGCCGGCGGCAAGCGCGAGGCCCATGCGACGATTTCGTGACAAATTGTCCGTGCAGGTCAGCACGAGGTCGCCCATGCCGGCCAGGCCCATAAACGTCTCTTTCTTCGCGCCAAGCGCGACGCCGAGGCGCATCAGCTCGACGAGGCCGCGGTTGATCAGGGCGATGCGTGTGTTGGCACCAAAACCGAGGCCGTCCGACATACCGGCCCCAATAGCCAGCGCGTTCTTGACTGCGCCGCCGACCTCGACGCCAACGATGTCGTCGGACGTGTAGGCACGGAAGTTCTTGCTGGAAATAGCCTCCGCGAGCGATCGTGCGAATTCGCTGTCGTTGGACGCGATCGTCATCGCCGTCGGCAGGCCGTCGCCGACCTCTTTGGCAAACGTCGGACCGGAAAGTACGGCAACCGGGAAGTCCGGACCCAGCACTTCGGCAGCAACCTGGTGTGGCAACCTGCCCGTGCTGAGTTCGAAGCCCTTGGTGGCCCAGCACACGCGAGAGTCTGGCCCGAGCATCGGCTTGATCTTCGTCAGAGTGTCGCGCAAGCCGTGGCTCGGCACGGCAACGAGGATATCCCGCGCACCCTCGAGACAATCCTCGAGCTTCGGGCAAGCGACCAGGTTATCGGGAAAGCGCGCACCGGGCAGGTAGCGAGTGTTCTCGCGCTTCTCGACCATGGCCTCGAGCTCATCGAGCTCAAGCAGCCCGCCCAGCCTGACGTCGTGACCAGAGCGCGCGAATTGCAGCGCCAGCGCGGTTCCCCAGGAACCAGCACCGATCACGGCAACGGTTTCTTTCGTGTTGTTATTTATTAGTGAGCCTCCATGGATTGTTGGGCTGCCTGCTGCTGCGCCTGCATGTACAGCGCGTCGAAATTGATCGGCTGCAACACGAACTCGGGGAAGCCGCCCTTCTGGATCAGCGAAGCAATCGACTCGCGGGCGTATGGAAACAGAATGTTCGGGCAGAAGCTGCCAATAATCGCCTTGAGCTCTTCTCCCTCATAACCCGTGATTTCGAAAATACCGGCCTGCTGCAGCTCGATCAGAAAGCAGGTGTTTTCCTGGTCCTTCGCTTCGACCGTGATCGTCAGCACGATCTCGTGGTGATCATCGTCGACCGGGTTGTGGGCACTACGAAGATTGAGGTTGGTCTGTGGCTTCCATTCATTCTGGCGAAAAATGCCCGGAGTCTGAGGAGACTCAAACGAAAAGTCCTTCAAATAGATCTTGGTGATCGATAAGCGCTTGTCAGCGGCCTGTTCCTGTTCTGCCATCGTATTTCCTGTCTATTAATAGAATCGCCCGCGTGTCTATTCCGCGAGCAGCTTGTCCAGCTCTCCACTCTGGTCGAGAGCATATAGTTCGTCAAAACCGCCGACGTGGGTGTCGCCGATGAATATCTGAGGCACGGTTTGTCGGCCACTTTTTTCCTGCATCTCGGCGAGCATGGCGGGGTCGCTGCCAACCGGGATGTCTTTGAAATCGACCGCCTTCTTCGTAAGCAACATACGCGCCGCCCCACAAAAAGGACAGGTCGTGTTGCCGTACAGGGTGACTATCTTGCTCACGTTACTTGCGCTTCTTGCCTGACTTGCTGCGCGTCTTCTTTCCTGTCACGACGGGCAGGCCAGCCTGGTTCCAGCTTGCCATGCCGCCCTTGAGGCCGTAGGCGCTTTCAAACCCGGCGCCGCGCAATGTATTAACCGCGCGTGTCGAGGTGATGCCATTGTCGCACACGGCGATTACCGGGTTGGCCTTGTGCTGGTCTAGCTGTGACAGCCGGCTGTCGAGCTCGTCCGAGGGGATGTTCCTTGCGTTCACGATATGGCCACGCGAGAAAGCCTCGGCGTTACGAATGTCGACAACAATAGCGTCATTGTTGATCAGCTTGACGGCGTCTCCCGCGTCGACATTGATGAGTCCGCTGGCCTTGCGGCGCAATTCGGAGAACACCAGCAGAAAAAAGCTGATCATCAGTGCGGACACGAGCAGCACATGATTGCCCGCGAATTCTATAAATTTGTCCATGAATCAATAGTTTCGGCGCGGGGTGTCGCGCCTTGATGAGGCCGAAACCGGGAATTATACGCGTATTCTCGGGCGGGAATAGCCTTGAGGCTCTACACTCGCGCCCATGAAGTTGCAAAGAGTCCATATCGTGGCGCTTTTAGCCATGATGACGGCAGCCGGGGCCCAGGAAAGCGACTTGGCGAGCATCAAGGAGCGGGAGCTCGAGCAGGTCCGGCAGCGGATCAGCGCGCTCAAGCAGAGCATGGACGATAGCGCGGTCGAGCGGGATCGGCTGACGGGCGAGCTACAGGAAATCGAGGTTGCAATTGCCGAACGGCGAATTCGGCTGAAGGAGCTCGAGCAGCAGCAGCGCTTCACGGCCAGTAAAAAGGACGCCCTGGATCGCGACCTGGCGGAACGAGAGGCAGCACTCGACGATGAGTCGACCGCGCTCGCGTCACAGGTGCGAGCGGCGTACATGAGCGGTAGCCAGGAGAAAATACGCCTGCTGCTGAACCAGCGGGACCCTGCGACGCTCGGCCGGCTCATGGCTTACTACCGCTATCTCAATGACTATCGAGCCGAGAATATCGAAGCGGTCATCGAGCAGATCCGAGAGCTGGAAGCGCTGCGCGCGCAGATTGCGGCGGAAGAGGCGCGTCTCGCAGAACTCGCTCGATCACGCTACGCGGAGCTAACCAGGCTCAACGAATCCCAGGAAAGCCGCACAGCATTACTAACGAGACTGCGGCAAAAAATCGCTGACGACGGCGAAGAGGTTGAACGCCTCGCGCAACAGGAAAAAGACCTGAGTCGCCTGATCGCCGAGTTGACGACGATCCTGTCGGATTACCCGATCAGTTCCGAGGAGCCGTTCAGCAGCCACAAAGGCAAGCTGACATGGCCCGTTGCGGGAACCCTGTTACACGACTTCGGGCAGCCGCGAGCCGGTGGCCAGATCAAGTGGAACGGTGTCGTGCTCGGCACGCAGCGCGGTCGGGAGGTTCGCGCCGTTTACCATGGACGTATCGCTTTTGCCGACTGGCTGGCCGGGATGGGATTGCTCGTTATCGTCGATCATGGCGAGGGCTACATGAGCCTGTACGGCTACAACGAGACGGTTCTGAAAAAAGCCGGCGACTGGGTCGCTCCCGGTGACGTCATCGCGACGGTGGGTGACAGCGGCGGCCAGGCACGAGTGGGCCTCTACTTCGAGCTGCGCCGTGGCACGCGGCCCGTGAATCCGCGTCAATGGGTGACGCGGCGACCCGGTGGCTAGGGCTGCAGGCGAAAGCCATTCCGATTGTAGACCGTGTGCTCACATTGTTGTGTGCCGCTATGCTAAGGTCGATGATCGTGCCATGCAGGACTTTTGTCCCGGCGCCCGGAAAAACGTATGTCACTGAAAGTACGCGCAATCCTTGTGGTGGTTATCGGCCTTGTGATGGGCTTCAGCCTGTCGATCGGTGGCGGCCTGATTGGCACCGTCAAGGCACCTGACAAGGAAGAGCTGGCCTGGGAGCAAGCACGATTGTTTGCCGAGGTGCTCGAGCGCGTAAAGCGTGATTATGTCGAGCCAATCGATGATGCCGTGCTGCTCGAGAGCGCGATCCGCGGCATGGTGAGCGACCTCGACGCCCATTCGCAGTACCTCGACGCGGGTGAGTACCGCGACATTCGCATCAGCACCACGGGAAGTTATACGGGTATCGGCATCGAGGTCAGCGAAGTCGACGGTGCCGTAACGGTCGTAAGCCCGATCGCGGGTTCGCCGGCGGCGCGATCAGGCATTCGCAGCGGCGACCAGGTAATCGCTGTCGACGGCCTCGCCGTCGAGAGCAGCAACCTGCAACAGACGATCGGGCGCCTGCGCGGCCACATCGGCTCGAAGGTCAGAGTCACCGTGCTGCGCAACGACGTGGCGATAGACCACGAGATGCGCCGCCAGGTCATACGCGTTGCCAGCGTGCACCGGGAGATGCTGCACCCGTCCTACGGGTACGTTCGAGTCAGCCAGTTCAGTGAAAGTACTGCTCGCGAACTGGGCAGGGCTATCGACGAGCTGCAGGACACCAATGGCGGCATGCTCGAAGGGCTCGTGCTGGATCTGCGCAACAACCCTGGCGGTGTGCTTGACGCAGCCGTCGACGTGTCTGACCTGTTCCTCGACTCAGGCGTCATCGTGAAAGCGGACGGTCGCTCATCGGATTCGCAATTTACGCGTTCGGCGCATCGCGGCGACGTCCTGGACGGCGCCGACATGGTGGTTCTCGTCAATGAGGGGTCGGCCTCCGCTTCGGAGATCGTCGCCGGAGCCTTGCAGGATCATGATCGCGCGCTGATCGTTGGAACCGAGACATTCGGCAAAGGGCTTGTCCAGACCGTGATGCCGCTGTCGAAAGGTCGTGCAATCAAGCTGACGACCTCGCGCTATTACACACCCTCGGGTGATTCGATCCATGACGTAGGCATCACGCCTGACGTGTTTGTCGAAGATACAGTCGGCTTCCCGGATCTGCGCCTGTCAGGCGTGCTCGACAGCGAGGCGGATATGCAATTGGCCGAGGCGCTCGCCTATTTGCAGCCTCGTTCGGTGATGCACAGCAAGGCCCAATGACGGCCGCGAGGGGGTGTCTCGCAGCAGCCCTGCTGCTGTTCGCAACGCACACGGGCGCCGGCTCGCGTGCCTTCATCGCCATTATCATTGATGACCTTGGCTACCAGCTTGAGGCTGGCCGTCGCGCTATCAGCTTGCCGGGCTCGCTGGCGTTCGGCGTAATTCCGGGCTCGCCGCGGGCGACGACGCTTGCGCGTCACGCGCATGAGAACGGCAAGGAAGTCCTCGTTCATTTGCCGCTGCAGGCAAATTCGGAGGAGGCGACGCAAGACCCGGTGAGCATTGAGCTCGATATGAGTCGGGAGCGGGTCGGCACGGTTTTCGAGAAAGCGCTCGAGTCTGTGCCGCATGCGGTCGGCGTTAATGGCCATCGGGGCAGCCTGTTGACGCGGCACCCGGGTCATATGCAATGGCTCATGGAAGAGATCAGCGCTCGTGAGAACCTGTTCTTCGTGGACAGCTACACGACCCACCATAGCATCGCCCTGCAGATGGCTGCTGAAGCCGGAGTCGATGCGATCAGGCGCGATGTGTTTCTCGATCCGGAGCGCTCGCCGGAAACGGTCGAATGGGAATTCGCACGTATGAAGCGGTTGGCACTGCGGCGAGGCAAGGTTGTGGCGATCGGCCATCCTTATCCCGCCACGCTCGACCTGCTCGAGCGAGAGTTGCCGCAGCTCGAACGCGAAGGGTTTGAGCTTGTCCGTGTTAGCGAGCTGGTGCGGTGAGCTGGTACGAGGATCGCGTCTTGCCGCGCCTGACCAATCTCGCGTGCGGCGTAAAGCCGGCGCAAAAACAGCGTCAGAAGATAGTGCCTCAGGCCCGCGGCGAGGTGCTCGAGATCGGTTTTGGTAGCGGCCTGAACCTGCCGTTCTACGACAATGACAAGGTACGGCGCGTCTGGGGCCTCGAACCCTCGCAAGGCATGCGCCGTCTTGCCAGTGATCGCCTGGCGGAAAGCGCCATCGATGTTGAACTGGTTGACCTGCAGGGCGATGAAATTCCACTCGGGGACAACAGTATCGACACGGTTCTCGTTACCTACACGCTTTGCACGATAGACGAGGTTGCACCAGCGCTGGCAGGGATGCGTCGCGTGCTGAAGCCAGAGGGACGCCTGCTGTATTGCGAACACGGCAAAGCGCCGGACGCGGGAGTGCATAAATGGCAGCGGCGCCTGAATCCGGGGT
>Ga0265309_10000705_pt1 | contig 13780 bp, 15 predicted proteins | sample Helome_FD_192492 | JGI IMG/M metagenome (GOLD analysis project Ga0265309, IMG submission 192492) | Marine sediment microbial communities from subtidal zone of North Sea - Hel_20160524 (Illumina Assembly) | ecosystem: Environmental > Aquatic > Marine > Subtidal zone > Sediment ...
ATAAAATGATCAAGCAAGCCCAGGCTGCTATCGAAAGTGAAAAGAAGGCAGCTGTTGCTGATATTAAAAGCCATGTCGCTAATCTATCAGTCGACATTGCTGAGAAAGTATTGAAGGAGCAATTAGATAATAAGGAAAAACAACTCAAGATCATTGATGATTTTCTTGATGATGTTACTTTAAAATAATACAATGATCCGTTCCAGAGCAGCAATACGGTATGCCAAAGCCCTTTTAGATCTATCTGCAGAGCAAAATTCACTGCAGCAGATCGATGCTGATATGCGCCATATCGCCCAGTCTATTTCTGAGAATCCTGAGTTGCTTCAATTGCTCAAGAACCCGATCGTAAATCGTGATGTAAAAAAAGAAGGCCTGACAGCTTTTTACGGAGACCTGTCGCCGTTGTCACTTGATATGATCGGTTTGTTAGTAGATAATAAACGTATTGAGCTGTTAGATGAAGTAGCCCTCCAGTTCATGATCCTGTTTGAGAAATTAAAACAGGAAGATGTGGCAACAGTTACGACGGCAGTACCTTTAGAAAAGGAGCTGGAAGATAAATTATTAAAGAAATTAAAGAAGCTTACCGGGAATACGGTAAGTCTGGAGAATATAATCGATGAATCCATATTAGGGGGATTCATATTGCAAATGGGAGATATTCAATACAACGCAAGTATTGCCAATTCCATGCAGAAACTGAGAAAAGAATTTAATAAAAGTTTATAATAATCAGCGCGACCCTGAGTGCGCGTCAGAGCTCAATAGATATGTCAGAAGTTAAAGCAGCAGAAGTTTCCGCGATCTTAAAAAAGCAACTATCGGCTTTCGAGGCCTCAGCTACCCTTGATGAGGTAGGTACCGTTCTTCAAGTCGGTGATGGAATTGCGCGGGTATATGGTCTTTCTAACGCCCAATACGGGGAATTGGTTGAATTTGATGGGGGTCTGGAAGGCATCGTTCTAAACCTGGAAGAGGATAATGTTGGTGTTGTACTCTTAGGTCCGTTCAAAGAGATCAAAGAAGGATCAACGGTAAAAAGAACAGGGAGAATATCTTCTATTAATGTAGGAGAAGGGATCGTAGGCCGTGTGGTAAACACCCTTGGAAACCCTATTGATGGGAAAGGCCCCATTTCAGGCGATCTCTATGAAATGCCACTGGAACGTAAAGCGCCCGGGGTAATTTACCGGCAGCCAGTTAATGAGCCTTTGCAAACCGGGGTAAAAGCAATTGATGCGATGATCCCTATTGGTAGAGGTCAACGCGAATTAGTGATCGGAGACAGACAAACCGGGAAGACTACGGTTTGTATTGATACCATCATCAATCAAAAAGAATTCTATGATGCCGGAGAGCCCGTTTATTGTATTTATGTGGCTATTGGACAAAAAGCATCCACGGTTGCATTAATAGCAAAAACCTTAGAAGATAAAGGCGCTATGGCATATACAACGATCGTAGCGGCTAATGCTTCTGATCCGGCTCCAATGCAAGTATATGCACCTATGGCGGGAGCGGCCATTGGCGAATATTTCCGTGATTCAGGAAGACCGGCTTTGATCATTTATGATGATCTTTCTAAGCAAGCCGTTGCCTATCGCGAAGTGTCTCTGTTACTTCGTAGGCCTCCGGGGCGCGAGGCATACCCTGGGGATGTATTCTACCTTCATAGCCGTCTTTTAGAACGTGCTGCAAAGGTTATTAATGACGATACCATCGCTCAACAAATGAATGATTTGCCAGAAGTTCTTAAACCAATGGCAAAAGGAGGCGGATCGCTAACGGCCTTACCTATTATTGAAACTCAGGCAGGAGATGTATCAGCCTATATACCTACCAATGTGATCTCGATTACAGACGGACAAATATTCCTGGAACAAGATCTCTTTAACCAGGGTGTACGTCCCGCGATCAACGTGGGTATTTCGGTATCTCGTGTAGGGGGATCAGCGCAGATCAAATCCATGAAGAAGGTAGCCGGTACTTTGAAGTTAGACCAAGCACAATTCCGCGAATTGGAAGCATTTGCCAAATTTGGTTCAGACCTGGATGCGGCTACATTAAATGTGATCGAAAAAGGACGTAGGAATGTCGAGATCCTAAAACAAGCTCAGAATGACCCGTTTACGGTAGAAGATCAGGTAGCTATTATTTATGCCGGCTCTAAGAACCTGCTCAAAGATGTTCCTGTAAACAAGGTAAAAGAGTTTGAACGCGATTTCCTTGAATTCCTGAATGCTAAGCATAGGAACGTTCTGGATGGCTTGAAGCAAGGTAAGCTTACAGATGAAATGACAGATACACTTATGAGTGTATGTAAAGACCTTGTCGCCAAGTACAAGTAATTATTGACAGCAACAGTAAGGTATGCCTAACTTAAAGGAAATACGAAACAGGATCTCATCGGTTAAATCTACGATGCAGATCACCAGCGCAATGAAGATGGTATCGGCGTCTAAGCTCAAAAAAGCACAGGATGCCATAACTGCCATGCGACCTTATTCCGATAAGTTAACGGAGCTCTTACAGAATTTAAGTACCAGTCTGGATGCCGATTCGGCCAGTGTCTATGCGCAAGAGCGACCGGTAAAAAAGGTGTTAGTCGTTTCAATTACTTCCAACAAAGGACTTTGTGGGGCTTTTAACACCAATATCATAAAGCAATCCGTGTCTTTGTTACATGGTGAATATGGCGAAAAAGAAGTGTCTTTTCTTTGTATTGGGAAGAAGGGAAATGATATTTTGAGTAAACGACATACGATCGTCGAGAATTGCAGCGATGTATTTGATGATTTGAACTTTATTAAAGTTTCAGACATTGCAGAACAATTGATGTCATATTACAGCGAGGGAACTTTTGATAAAATAGTACTGGTCTATAATAAATTCAAGAATGCAGCCACTCAAACCTTGATGACTGAGCAATACTTGCCGATCGAACCTATTGAAGGAGAGCACTCACAAACCGATTACATCCTGGAGCCTAATGAAGCTCAGATCGTGTCACAATTGATTCCAAAATCCCTTAAAACACAATTGTTTAAGGCTATCAGAGATTCATTTGCCAGTGAGCACGGCGCACGTATGACAGCTATGCATAAGGCTACAGATAATGCCTCTGAGCTTAGAGACCAACTTACCCTGACATACAATAAAGCACGTCAGGCAGCCATTACCAATGAGATCCTTGAGATCGTTGGAGGAGCCGAAGCGTTAAAGGGCTAATCTCTTTGGCACCAATTTTGGATACCTATCTTTATTATGTATAAATGCCACAACTTATGAGGAGGTCAATGATTGCATTACTTATTCTTATGATGGGGTTATATGCCTGTTCTTCACAGAAGAAACTAACGGCTGATGCTCCATTTACTATCTCTAAGGCGATCTGCCAGACCTGGACCGGTGGGATGGAAGAAACAGGGCACGGGACAGAGGTAACTCTTACCCTGGATGCCTTGGCTATGGACCAGATCACCCTAAAAGAATTATACTTTCGCGGACGAGTTGGGGATATTACTATGGGTAATACAACAGAAGGTATACAGGCCAAATGCAATTTTATAGAACAACCCAAGGAAATTTTCATGCACAGTGATCCTGCCAAGGAAGTAGGGAATCAACCCCCAAGAGTTCGATCAAAAAAGGAAATGGAATTCCCATTTGAATTGAAACCTGATGAAGCCGTGATCAGCTACATGGAAAATGACAGTTTGAAGTTCTTTAAAATAGACAATGTAGTCGATAAACCAGGCCGTGTTTACCAATCCAGGCCAAATAATTAGACTTTGCGGACAGGCTTTTAATAGCTACTTTTAGCCCATAATTTTCGCTCCGTTTGGGTCTCTTTAAAAATCTTTTCAAACAAACATTCATCTATGGCTTGGCAACAGTCTTGCCAAGGATGCTCTCTTTCATATTAGTCCCGTTGTATACCAGGGTCATGCCTCCTGAAGTTTATGGTGAAGTAACCCTGATCTATGCAGGATTTGCCATTTTTAATGTGTTTATGGCCTATGGGATGGAGACGGCATTTTTTAGGTTCTATTCCAAGGAGGGTCAAAAGAACAGGGTGATCTCAACCGCATTGATCTCCTTGACAGGGAGTAGTTTTCTATTCGCTGGTGTGGCATTGCTGTTTAGAGAAGGACTGGCCGACCTCTTAAATATTGAGCCAAAATTCATTTCCTATGTGGTAATTATTCTTTTCCTGGATGCGCTTGCCATAATTCCATTTGCATGGTTGAGGGCGATGGAAAAGCCTACAAAATATGCCATTATTAAGATCGTGAATGTGGCTATTAACCTGGGCTTAAATCTCTTCTTTTTACTTCTTTTACCAAGGCTTGCAGAAGGAGCGGAAATCGGACTCTGGACAAAACTCTATGTGGCCGATTATGAGATCAACTATATTTTGATGGCCAATATGATCGCAAGCGCCATCACCCTTTTACTTGTTGGTAATATCTATTCAAGACAAACTCTTATGTTTGATCGGCAGTTGTGGAAAAAGATGATGCGCTATGCCTTACCGGTAATGATCGCTGGAATTGCGTTTACGATCAATGAAGTCTTTGACCGTATTCTGCTAGCTGAATTATTACCTCAGGATATTGCAAAATCGGAACTCGGAAAGTACCAGGCATGTTATAAATTGGCTTTATTTATGACCTTATTTGCTGCAGCTTTCAGATTGGGAATCGAGCCCTTCTTTTTCAGACATGCGAATTCGTCTAATCCGCAAAAGGCATACGGTCAGATCACTAATTATTTTGTCATCATGGGTAGCTTCATACTACTCACGGTAGTTGTTTTTATTGATTATGTAAAACTGATCATAGATGCCACATATTGGGAGGCACTTACCATAGTTCCCATTATTTTATTAGCTGGCTTTTGTCTTGGGATCTATCATAACCTCTCGGTCTGGTATAAAGTAACAGATCGTACATATGTAGGGGCAATAATTTCCTGTATCGGCGCGGTTTTGACTATCGTTATTAATATCATGCTCATTCCCAAAATCGGATATCTTGCATCTGCGCTGGCTACCTTGGCTGCCTATGGAAGCATGATGATTATTTCATATTTATGGGGCAAAAAACAATATCCAATTCCGTATAATATGCGAAAAATAGGCTTCTATTTAATAACTTCCATATTCTTCTCAGCGCTTGTATTCTATATATTTAATAGAAATATACTAATTGGTATATCAATATGGCTCCTTTTTCTTGCCCTTATCTACAAACTTGAAGGCCGCGAACTAAAAAACATATTTCTTTCCAATGAAAGTGAACATAATTAATACATCCTCCAACGCCTTGCCGGAATATGCAACAGATGCATCTGCCGGAATGGATCTGCGTGCTAATGTAGAATCCCCTATAGTCCTTAATCCTTTGGAAAGGACGCTTATCAAAACAGGCTTGTTTATAGAATTACCTATTGGGTTAGAGGCCCAGGTCAGACCCAGAAGTGGCCTTGCTTTAAAAAAAGGGATCACGGTATTGAATACGCCGGGCACTATTGATGCAGATTACCGAGGAGAGATTGGTGTGATTCTTGTAAACCTATCCCAGGAAGCCTTGACAATTGAACATGGAGATAGAATTGCTCAATTAGTGATCGCGAAACATGAACGCCTGGAGTGGAACGAAGTGGATTCGCTTTCTTCAACTTCACGGGGCAAAGGAGGCTTTGGGAGTACCGGCGAACAATAACATTGAGCAATTGTAACTACCTTTGTATAGAGAACTTAACGAAAATAAATGCGATTTTCAGGCATACTTTTAGGTTGGATGGCCGTACTTGTTCTATCCGTTTTTTCGGGAAATGCACAAATTGAAGAAGAAAGTGCAGAATTTTTTCTCGAAGAATATTCAGATGCCTTCCAGGAAAAGTTCTTTGAGGCTCTAAAGGAAAAAAGTATTGAAAACTATGATAGGGCCATTAATCTGCTTTTGGAATGCAAGGGCCTGGAACCCGACTATGTGGTATTGAACCATGAATTGGCACAGTGTTATCTGGCTGAGAAGAAATTAGAGGATGCGCTTGAGTTTTCTTTGGAAGCAGTGGTTGCAGAACCGGATAATTACTGGTACGCCAATACCCTGGTAGCAATTTTAATCAGAAGGAACATGGCCACAGATCAGGTGATCGGGACTATCCCAATTAGCAATGAAGAGCTGGCTCATAATCTGAGTAAAAGTCTTTTTAAGAACAAGCGATACAAAGATGCGCTGGAGTTGACCAAATACTTATCGCAATCCGATAAACACGTACAACTCAAACGAAAAATCGAAGATTCCATAGCCGCTGCCGGAAAAAAAGGAAATCAGGCCAAGGAAACTAAAGAAGCCGCTGTAGAACGTCCAAACGATCCAGTTAGTAGCATTCGGACTCAAATAGAAAACCATATAAATTCGGGCAATGCACAAAAGGTGTTGGAAACATCCGAATCTGCACTTGAAGCCTATCCCAATCAACCCTATTTCTATTATAGCCATGGTTGGGCGCTCCATAAATTGGGGAATAATAAAACGGCTGTTCGATCGCTTGAAACCGGTTTAGACTATTTATTTGATGATGCCAGCCTGGCAAATAAATTTTATAAAGCACTCGCCACTGCCTACCAGTCCCTGGGCAATGCTTCTAAGGCAAATATGTATCTTAGTAAAGTGAAATCGGGACTGTAATCGATGATGAAGAAGAGTAACCGGATTTTTGCATATGCCCTGACAGCCATGACGCTGATCTTCCTGATCGGATGTAAGTCGGCTAAGCCTGTAATTGTCGCAGGTCCGGACGAGAACATTTCTGTTCGTAGTATCATTAAGAACCATTACAAGAATGAACTTCAATTCACGACCTTAAGAGGAAGGGTCAGGATCGCTTATAACGATGGTCGGTCTACTTCAAACCTTGGCGTTAGCTTGCGAATGAAAAGAGATAAGGCCATTTGGATAAGTGCGCCCTTAGGTGTGGTAAAAGCCTATATCACACCGGATCGTGTGTCGTTTTACAATAAATTGGATCAGCAGTATTTTGATGGAGATTTTGTCTATCTGAGCAGGATCGTAGGGACTGAACTTGATTTTCAAAAAGTGCAGAATATACTGTTCGGCCAGGCCTTGTTTGATTTGAGACAGGAATCATATGAGGCTCAGTTAAATGATAGCTATTATCAGTTAAAACCAGAAGAGGCACAAGACCTGTTTAAAACCCTTTTCAATATAGAACCTACTCATTTTAAATTGGCATCTCAACGGGTTTCGCAACCCTGGAAAAAAAGATTGTTGGAAATCCGCTACTTAAACTACAAGTCACACAACAATACGATTATGCCAACGGAAATTGGCATTACGGCCATAGACATAAATGAACGCACACAGATAGATCTCGAATATCGAAATTTAGAATTCGATAGGCCGTTGAATTTCCCGTATAAGATCCCGCAGGGATACGAAGAGATCGTTTTAGAATAGGAAGTATGAAGAACATCTGGATCCAAAGGATATTGATCTTGACATTTGCTGTGCTTTTGTCAGGTAATCTGTGGTCACAGACGAATGAACAAAGGGCATTGGAGGCAAAACGAACACGTCTTCAAAAAGAGATCTCAGATATAAACAGATTATTATACGCTGAAAAACAACAGCGCGGCGATGTGCTGGAACAGATAGAAGTCCTGGATAGAAAGATGAATGTACGCCAGCAATTGATACGCGTAACCAACCAGCAAGCCAATCTGTTAAACAGGCAGATCTCAACAAATATCAGAAGCATTAGTAAGCTTAGAGAAGATCTCGAAGCTCTGAAGGAAGACTATTCTAATATGATCCGAAAATCCTATCAGAACAGATCGCAAAACAGCCATATCATGTTTCTGCTATCCTCCCAAAACTTCTTTCAGATTTATAAGCGATTGCAGTATATGAAGCAATATACCTCGCATAGAAAACAGCAGGGCTTTGAGATCCAGGAGAAGACAGAAGAACTTACAAATCTAAATTTAGAACTAACATCTCAGCGCAAAGACAAACAAAAATTAATCGCCGAAAACCGACGCGCAAGAAACAGGATGCTTACAGAAGTAAAAGCCCAAAAAGAACTGTTAAAGAGTATAAGACAAAATGAGAGTAAGTATGCCGATGCGGTAAAAAAGAAAAAACGTGAGGCACGGCGTATAGATGAACAGATAGATCGTTTGATCAAAAGCGCCATAGCAGCATCCAATAGAAATAGCGGGCGTAGTGGTAGTTCTGCCAGATTTACCCTTACCCCTGAGGCGTCCATCATTTCCACCAATTTTTCATCCAATAAGGGAAAATTAATTTGGCCTGTAGAAAAAGGCGTGAAACGGCAGGGTTATGGTGTATACAAAGATGCCGTTTATCCCGGGATCAAGCACCAAAGTAATGGGGTCATTATAGCGACAGATCAAGGCGCAAAGGCCCGCGCTGTGTTTGAAGGCGAAGTTATTGCCATTCTTGCCGTACCGGGAGGTAACAAAGGAGTTCAGGTGAAACATGGCAATTTTATCAGCACCTATTACAACCTGCAAGAACTCTATGTGAAAAAAGGGGATAAGGTAGGCGCAAAAGAAGAATTGGGCACTATCTATACGAATAGGTTCAACGGGCTTACCCAATTGAAATTCTACCTTTATCGGGATGCGACCCGTCTGAATCCGGAGGAATGGATCTATAGATTATAGGAAGCGAATATGGAAGATATTACGGATATACAGGGATGTTTCACACTTCATAATGGGGTTAAAATGCCCTACTTCGGTCTTGGGGTTTATTTGTCCCAGGATGGTCAAGAAGTTGCAAATGCCATACGTTGGGCAGTCGATGCGGGATACAGACATATAGATACCGCCGCCATTTACAACAATGAAAAGGGCGTAGGTGAAGGTGTACGAACTTGTTCTGTGGCACGGGAATCTTTGTTTGTCGTAAGCAAAGTCTGGAATACGGATCAAGGCTATGATAATACGCTAGGCGCTTTTGATGCTACTATGGATAGATTGGGTTTGGATTACCTGGACCTATATCTGATACACTGGCCTAAATCCGGTTTGTATAAAGACACCTGGAAGGCCCTTGAGCGTTTATATTCGGAAAAAAGAGTGCGCTCTATTGGGGTCAGTAATTTTATGCAACACCACCTTGAAGATCTGCTCGAATCGGCAGAAGTAGTGCCCATGGTGAACCAAATGGAATTTCATCCTTACCTTGTACAACAAGGCCTCCTGGATTATTGTCGTTCAAAGAAAATTCAATATGAGGCCTGGTCGCCACTCATGCAAGGTCATATATTTGATGTGCCTTTAATGGGAGAGCTCGCTACAAAATACCAGAAATCGATCCCTCAGATCGTCTTGAGATATGATCTTCAAAAAGGCGTGATCACAATCCCTAAGTCGTCCAAAAAAGACCGCATTATCGCCAATGCAGATATCTTTGATTTTGTCTTAAGTAAAGATGATATGAATGCGCTGGACGCGTTGGACCGGGGAAAACGCTTCGGCCCTGACCCGGATAATTTCGATTTTTAAGGACTTCTTATTTATCGCCCAGGAAAAGGGCTTTTAATTCGGTGGCATCCTGAGGTTTCATTTTGCCGGCCAGGACCAAACTGAGCTGCTTGCGTCTTAACGCACCTTCAAATCTTTCTTTTTCCAGAGCCGTTACCGGGGTAATAGGGGGTATTGCTGTAGGCTTTCCTGTATCATCTACCGCTACAAATGTGTAGATAGCTTCATTGGCTTTTGAACGCTCACCGGTAAACCTATCCTCGATCCAAACATCGATAAAAACTTCCATGGAGGTATTGAACGTACGTGAAATGGCCGCTTCAACAGTGACAACGCTTCCCAGGGGAATTGCGCGATTAAAGGCCACATGATTGACCGAAGCAGTTACAGTGATCCTTCTGCTATGACGCCTCGCAGCAATGCTAGCTGCACGGTCCATCCGGGCCAAAAGCTCACCGCCAAAAAGATTATTAAGTGGATTGGTTTCACTCGGGAGGACCGTATCGGTCATAATGGTCCTTGAATCATCGGGTGTTTTCGCTTTCATACGCAATCTCCCAAGACGGGGTTAAAATGATATTTTAAGGTGAAGGTTTATCGCTTGGAGAGTAACCAGGCATCTCTGGATTCTGTTCGTTTCACCCGGGTTAAGAATTCCAGGGCTTCATCTACATTGTCAAATCCACTAAAAGCCACTTGATGCAGGCCATACGCATTGGTACCTACATAATAGGCATCATATCCTTTCCTTTTTAATTGCCGCACCTTTTTATCCGCATTTGCCTGAACGCGGAAAGCACCTGCAATAATATGATGTGCTGCTGAGGATACTTCAGCTTCTTTTTCTACAAGAGAAACATTGAGCTTCACCGGAGCCAATTCAACAGGTTTAGTGTCAAAAAATGTTGCTTCCTGAATTTGTTTGTTTACTTGTTCCTGGGCATTGTTACGAACAAGCGTGCTGTTGGATAAGGTATTTTCGAAAGCCCTGAATCCTGTTACCCCTGTAGAGAAGGCAAGTAGAATGACAGCGGCATATTTCAAATAGGGCCTGAAATTAAAAGTTTCACGCTTTTCCTGAGTGATTATGAACGGAACTTTTTCTTCCAATGCGACAACCTCTTCCTTTAATACTTCCCGTGTTGCAGGGGTATGTACTATTGATGAAAGTCCGAATGAAGAAGTGAGGAAATTTACTTTTTCATTAGGCTGAAATTGTATTTTTCCGCTAGTATTCGTCCAAAGTTTCCCAACAGAACCTATAGTGAGCCGCTCGCCTGCTTTTAATTTGGATTTCCAATCCGCGGTGATGTCTTTCATCCGCTCCAACATCTCTTCATAACTCAATTTCTCTGCCTGGGCGACATAAGAAACAAGCAATCCGTCGTTGGAAGATAACTGTTCATTAAAGGAAACCGTCTTACTTGGCGGGTAAAGTGTATGGGAAATGCGGTTTATACGTGCAGGTTTGCGCTGCGTTAGAAATGCACCAAAATCGGGGACTACAACACAGTTGTAGCGGTAGAGTAATTCATCAATGTATCCTTCAATTTGCATCCTAACAAAGATGGAAAAAATAAAGGGCCTTCAAAACCAGACCCCTGACTTTTTATCAACATCTAGTGAACGATTAAAGATATTGAAATATTGTATTGAATTAAATGGTTGATAAAGAGATAATTGCGGTCTTGCGTTTACAACGAATTCCAAGAATAGGAGATATAACAGCTAAAAAGCTGATCGCTTATTGTGGGAGTCCATCTGCTGTTTTTTCCGACAAAAGGAAACACCTCCTCAAGATCGAAGGAATTGGCAGCTGGTCTTTAGAAGGGCTTAAGGATGAGGTTTATTTGAAAGAGGCTATAGAAGAATGGGAATATATTCAACGAAACAACGTAGCATATACCTACTATCAGGACGAAGCATTTCCATCCAGACTTCTTCATTGTCCGGACGCTCCTTTGATACTTTTTCATAGGGGTGCAATAGATATTCAAGACCGGTTATTACTAAGCGTAGTGGGCACAAGGAATATGACTGGCTATGGGGCCTCTTTCTGCAAAGAGCTGGTAAAAGGGCTAGCTCCACTGGACCCGGTAATTGTGAGTGGAATGGCTTACGGAGTGGATATTTGTGTTCAAAAAGAAGCCGTAACACTTGGACTTCAAACTATTGGCTGCCTGGCTCATGGGCTTAACCAGATCTATCCTAAAGTGCATCAGGAATATGTTGCGGAGATAGAGAAGAATGGCGGATTCTTAACCGAATTCTGGAGTACTAGTAAGCCCGATAGGGAGAATTTTTTGCGCCGGAACAGGATCATTGCAGGATTAAGTGAAGCAACTGTAGTGGTTGAATCTGCTGAACGTGGAGGAAGTCTTGTTACTGCAGACCTGGCTTTTCATTACAACAGGGAAGTATTTGCCGTTCCGGGAAGAGTAAATGATGAATTTAGTAAGGGCTGTAATGATCTCATTAAGAAACAAAAAGCACAGATGATAAGCTCAGCAGCCGAACTCATATATTTTATGGGATGGGATGTAGACAAGAATGTCAACATTGGCAGACAAAAAAAATTATTTGTAGAATTAGACGGGGTAGAACAGCGCGTCTTTAACTTTCTGCAGGAACACGGACGTCAGGAGTTGGACACTATTTCCCTGGCTTGCGAACTACCAATTTTTAAAGCTTCCTCTCTTCTATTGAATATGGAAATGAAGGGAGTTGTTGCCCCTCTTCCGGGGAAATATTTTGAACTAATCTAATAACCCAACAAATTCCTTACCCTCCTTAAAACTTCATCGGCAACTGCGCTGGCCTTTTCGGCCCCTTTGGCAAGAACGGCGTCTAACTCGTTTGTGTTTGCCATATAATGATCAAAAGAGCTTCTCGCTTCTTCAAAACGTGTACAGATAGTTTCATATAGGGCTTGCTTGGCATGACCATAGCCATAATTTCCAGCCAGATAGTTAGAACGCATCTCGGCGATCTCACTATCCGAAGCCAATAGGGAATACAATTTGAAGACGGTATCGGTGTCAGGATCTTTAGGTTCTTCCAATGGAGTACTGTCTGTTTCTATCTGCATGATCTGTTTCCGCAAAGCTTTTTCAGGAAGGAATATGTTGATTAGATTGTCTTTGCTCTTGCTCATTTTTTCACCATCAGTACCAGGAACATACATCGTATTTTCATGAACCTTGGCTTCCGGGATCACAAAAGCATCCCCCATTTGATGATGGAATCGAGCAGCAACATCACGGGTCATTTCCAGATGTTGTAGTTGATCTTTACCGACAGGGACTAAATCTGCATCGTATAAGAGAATATCGGCGGCCATCAACATAGGATAGGAGAACAATCCGGCATTCACATCTTCTAAACGATCTGCTTTGTCTTTAAACGAATGTGCCAGGGTAAGCCTTTGATACGGGAAAAAACAACTCAGGTACCAGGCGAGCTCTGTTACCTGGGGCACATCGCTCTGGCGATAGAAAACTGTAGCATTGGAATCCAGGCCACAGGCCATCCATGCGGCCGCAGTGGCATAGGTATTTGCTCGTAATTCTTCTGCATCCTTGATCTGTGTCAGGGAATGCATATCTGCAATAAATAGAAAAGATTCATTGTCCTTATTGGAGGCCATTTTAATGGCCGGGAGTATAGCCCCGAGAATATTTCCTAAATGCGGAGTTCCTGTGCTTTGAATACCTGTTAATATGCGTGCCATGGGCAGGTGTCTTATGGTAGGCAAAAGTAACAGAAATCCTAAAACCCTACTAAAATTATTACATTTAGCCATGCTCTCCATACTGGTAAAATTTGGGCGACTGCTATATAAGATCTGGTTTTATATCCTTGCCGCCTTACCCATCCTTATTTTTTTTCCACTCTTGGTTTTGTTTTCTTTATCGGAGCGCACTTATCCACAAGTGTTCTGGATGGCACGCAATATTTGGGCAAATACCATTTTATACGGCATGGGATGCATCCCCAAGATCACCCATAAAGAGACTATCAGCAATGGGGAGAGCTATATGTTCATAGCAAATCATACGAGTATACTCGACATAATGCTGCTGCTTAAATGCACTCGAAATCCATTTGTTTTTGTCGGGAAAAAGGAATTGGAGAAAATTCCCATTTTCGGATTTTTTTATAAAAGGGTATGTATTATGGTTGACAGGGAAAGTAGAAAAAGCAGAACCGGAGTTTATTTGCGGGCAGAAA
>Ga0265309_10000706_pt1 | contig 13775 bp, 12 predicted proteins | sample Helome_FD_192492 | JGI IMG/M metagenome (GOLD analysis project Ga0265309, IMG submission 192492) | Marine sediment microbial communities from subtidal zone of North Sea - Hel_20160524 (Illumina Assembly) | ecosystem: Environmental > Aquatic > Marine > Subtidal zone > Sediment ...
CGATATGATCGGTATCAATTCGGCGATGATGCCGATCGGTATCCTGTTATTTTCATCGGTAATTCCGGCCGCGGCCAAGCGCTTTGGCGCACGCAACGTTGCCATCACCGCGGCGATAGTGACGGCAATGGTGATACTCTCCTACAAGGTCTTCGACACGCTTGCCGCCTGGTTTGTGATTCGCCTGATTCAGGGCATGACGATTTCAACCCTGTTCGTATTGAGCGAATCCTGGATCGTTGGCTCGGCGGGTGATCACAATCGCGGCAAGATTGTCGCGATTTACGCCAGCGTATTATCGGGTAGTTTCGGCGCCGGGCCGCTGCTAATCAGTTTCATCGGTATCGAGGGCTGGACACCGTTCGTAATCGGCGCGGCCGTGATCACAATTGGCGTCATCCCGTTTATCTTTATTCGCGAGAACCCCTACGACGAACCTGAGGAAACCCACGCCTCTGGCATTTTCGGTTTTGCCCCCAAAGCGCCGATGCTGCTTGCCGCGGTCGGGACTTTTGCAGTGTTCGACGCGGCCTCACTATCGTTGTTTCCGGTATACGGTATTCGAAATGGTCTAGACCTCACCACTTCGGCCAATATTCTGACCGCGTTAATCCTCGGCAACGTACTGCTGCAATTTCCGATCGGCTGGCTCAGCGACAAGTTCCCGCATCGCCTGGTTTTGGCCGGCTGCGCGCTTACCACCGCGGTTACCCTGATGTTGCTACCCGTTTTCATCGATTCGGTATTTAAATGGCCGTTACTGGTACTGATGGGAACCGCCGGTTACGGGGTGTACACGGTCTCGCTGGCCTCGCTCGGTAACCGTTTCAGCGGTATCGAACTGGTCAACGGTTCTGCATCGTTTGCCGTCGTATGGGGCTTCGGTGCGCTCATCGGATCCGTCTCAGGTGGTTGGGCGATGCTCGGTTTCGGCGCACATGGGTTACCGATCAGCCTGGCGCTGGTTTATTTTCTGCTTGCGCTGGGAGTAACCCATCGCCAGCTCAGAATGCAGCAGCGTCATGTTTGATATCCCTTTCACCCATGTCTGCAGCGCCAACGCGTCGCCTGGCGCCATCGAAGTCGAGGCCTGAATGCACCCGATTTACGTTCTCTGGGCAACGCCGCGCTCAACATCGACTGCCTTCGAGTGGATGATGCGCATGCGTGGCGACATGGCCTGCTTTCACGAACCGTTTGGTGAAGCCTGGTACCAGGGTGACGATGCCCGCGCGCCAAGGCTTACCCACACCAGCCCACGTAAGCCGGGACTCAGTTTTGACAGTGTACTGGCGAAGATGCAGCACGCGGCGCAACAACGACCCGTGTTTTCCAAGGATATGGCACAGTTTACCGATCACCTGTGGCACGGTGACTTTCTGGATAATTTCGAGCACAGCTTCCTGATCCGCGACCCCGCCAAGGTGCTGACTTCGTTGCATCGCAGCTGGACCAAATCAGGTAACGAGCAGGGCTTTACCCGTAATGAAATTGGCGTCGACGAACAGCGCCGACTATTCGACCTGCTGCGCGACAAACCCGGTAAAGCCCCGGTAGTTATCGATAGTGACGATTTGCTGGAAGACCCCGCCTTGATGGTCGAACACTACTGCGCCTCTATAGGCGTACCTTTCATCGCCGAGGCACTCAGCTGGGAGCCCGGCAGTCGTAGCGAGGTACTGTGGTACGACGGCGACGATAGCATCTGGCACGAAACACTGAAGAACTCGAACGGACTCAAGGCACAACCCCGTAAAACGGTGGAGATCAATGAGTTACCGGCAGGCTTGCAGGATCTTTACCGGGAATTCCTGCCGCACTACCAGCATTTACATCAACATCGCCTGCGCTTGACCCGATAGCGGTTTCAGCCTTCCACAATCGACAGCTCGCGGTCGCGTAATCCTGCCGTACCGATGCTGCTGGATTGAGGTATGACTTCCACGAGGCTGGTATTCCTGGGCCGGTTGAGAAATTACACGCAGAATTGATCGAATCATCGTATCATTGCGTCGAAATTGTGTCACTGCTCCGATTGCGCTTACCGATGAATCCCGAAACGCTGTACCTACCCGAATCGCCCGATGTCATCATCGTTGGCGCCGGTATCGCCGGCATCTCGGCAGCCTGGTTTTTGCACCAGGCCGGACTGCGCGTGGTGGTGTGCGAAAAAGGTATCGTCGCCGGCGAGCAGTCGAGTCGCAACTGGGGCTGGATACGCCAGCAGGGTCGCGACCAGGCCGAACTGCCAATCGTCATGGAGAGCATGCGGCTGTGGCAGAGAATCTCCGACCAGCTCGGCAGCAGCATCGGTTACCAGCGCGAAGGTAGTCTTTACCTCTGCGAAAACGAAGCGGAACTTGCACGCCACGAACGCTTTATGTCGTTCGCGCCGGCCTATGGCCTGGCCACCAGCTACTTGAATCGCAGACAACTCGAAGCATTGATGGCCGGCTGCCCGCAACGCTGGCAAAGCGCACTTTATACCCCCGACGACGGGCGCGCCGAACCAACGCTGGCCGTACCGGCGATGGCCAGGGCGCTGGACAAGGCAGGCGTTAAGATTATCGAAAACTGCGCTGTCCTGCAGGTGTTGACTGAAAACAACAAGGTCAGCGGGGTGCTGACCGAATATGGCGAAATCAGGGCACCCAGCGTACTCTGCGCCGGCGGCGCCTGGACCACCTTCCTGCTCAAGCGCTGCGGCATACGCCTGCCGCAACTTAGCGTCAAGGCGAGCGTTGCGCGCACGGCGACTGCACCGCTGATCTTTAACGGTAATGCCTCGGGTAGCAGTGTATCGTTTCGCCGCCGTCTCGATGGCGGCTATACCGTGGCATCATCGGATTACCTGGAAATCGCTCCGTCGCTAAGCCATCTTGCTTTTGTGAAGGATTTTCTGCCATTGATCAGTACTTCTCTGGGCAAGCTCAAGATGCGGTTACCGGAGCTGAAGGTAAATGGAGACTTTACCCGACACCGCACCCTGAATCCGATTCCGAGCGTGAAAACAGTGGCGCGCATCAAGGCGCGGCTCGATGACCGCGTACCAGCCTTCAGGGGTATTGAATTAGTTGAAACCTGGTCGGGTATGATAGACGCACTGCCCGACGTGGTGCCCGTGCTCGATCGCGCTGACCCGATCGACGGGCTGTGGATTTCAACCGGGTTTAGTGGTCACGGCTTCGGCATTGGTCCCGCGGCTGGCAAGATCATGGCCAACCTGATCCAGAATAATAGCGTCGAGTATGATTTGACCCGCTTTCGTCTATCACGCTTCAGCGATGGCAGTAAACTGGAACTCGGTCCCGCGATTTAAGCGTGATATCTCACCCGCGAGAGGGTGATGGAAATGACGGTGTCGGGATGACGGTGTAACCGATGCAACGATGCCGAAGTTAAATAAGCTGGGTCGAATCCCAGGCGAAAATTTGTTCGATGTAGCTTGCGAAGGCAAACAGTTCGAGTACACCGTGCGGCTTGCCGATTAACTGCAGGCCGACCGGCAGCCCGGCGTCAGTCTTGCCGCAGGGCAAGGTTATTACCGGCAAGGTTGTGGCAGTTATCGCACAGCAGATTGCAAGCCAGCGATAATACTCGGAGTAATCCAGCCCCTCCGAATATCCCGGGTAACGTTCCTCGACCGGGTAAGCCGGCATGATAGTCGCCGGGCAAACCAGCAAATCATAGTCCTGCATGAAAGCCGACGCGTTAGCGAAAACCTGGCCCTGGGCAACCTGCGACTGGCGGATTTCGTCGCCACTCAAGGCCAGTCCCAGTTCGACATTCCAGACCACTTCCGGCTTTAGATTATCGCGCGTGTCAGCCAGGTCGGCACCGAACGACTGTGCGTAATCGAGCGCTCGAGGCACGCTAAAGGCAATATCCGCCATACTCAGGTCGGGATGGGCAACATCCACCGCAATGTTTTCCTGCTCCAGTCTGGTCACTGCCCTGGCACAAAGCTCGACCACTGTCGGCGTGGTTTCAGTCACCCCGAGGTCTTCGCTAAAAGCAATTTTCAACGGCTTGAGCGGCTGCGCCGCCGCATTGCGAAATTCATCGATAGCGTGGGGTTTGGATAGTCCCACCCTCGAGTCTGAACCCGCCATCGCATCGGTGAACAGGGCCAGGTCGCCTATGTTGCGGGCCATTGGGCCTTGTTGAGAATACACATCGAACGGCGTCATACCCGGGTTAGAAGTTATCAGCCCGGGTGAAGGCCGCAGACTGGTGACCCCGCAAAAACTCGCCGGGGTACGCAGCGACCCGCCGAGATCGGAACCCTGCGCGAGCCAGGCAGTGCCGCTGGCCAGTGCGGCGGCCGCTCCCCCGGAGGAACCCCCGGCGCTACGCGATAAATCGTACGGGTTTCGCGTCGCACCGAAAACATCGTTGAAGGTATTGCCGCCAGTGCCAAACTCAGGTGTATTCGACTTGGCGTAAACGATGCCACCGTTGGCTTCAATCCGCTCGACCAAAACATCGGATTGCGCGGGCACATGATTTTGGTGCAGCGTCGAACCGTAAGTCGTTCTGACGCCCGCCACATCGGTTAAATCCTTGATCGCGACCGGAACGCCTGCCAGAACAGTGTTACTGTGATCAATCTGGTTCGCTGCGGCGTAAGCACGTTCGAAGCAAAGTGTCGGCAGCGCGTTAATTTCAGTATCTACCTGTTCGATACGCGCCTCGAGCGCGGCGAGCGTGTCCTCGATGCTGATTTCACCCGCTGTTAACAGCGCTACTATTTCACAGGCGCTTTTTTTAATCAGTTCAAGCATAGCTGTCACGCAATATATTCTTCTGCACCTTGCCCATCGCATTTCTCGGTAATTCATCAATAATGAATACCTTGCGCGGTAGCTTGAAACGCGCCAGCACCGGCTCGAGCGCCTTGATCAATCGCTCGCTATCGAGCTCGGCACCTTCCAGCGGCACCACCGCGGCGGCGACGGCCTCGCCCAGGTCAGCGTGCGCAATACCGAATACCGCGGATTCGAGCACCCCTTCGAGGGCATCGATTTCGGTTTCGATTTGCTTGGGGTAAATGTTGTAGCCACCGGATATGATCAGGTCTTTATCACGACCCAGTATATGCAGGTAACCATCTTCATCGAACTTGCCGAGGTCGCCGCTGATGAAAAAACCGTCGTTACGCAATTCAAGTGCCGTTTTTTCGGGCTTGCGCCAGTAGCCGAGGAATACATTCGGTCCACGTATTTCGATCATGCCAGTTTCCCCGGCGGGCAAGGCAACGCCGCTTTCCGGGTCAGCGATCCTGATTTCGATGCCGGGTAACGGAAACCCGACGCTACCGGCACGACGCTCCCCGACATAGGGATTGGAGGTATTCATGTTGGTTTCGGTCATGCCGTAACGTTCGAGAATGCGGTGACCGGTACGTTGCTCGAATTCAACATGGGTTTCGGCCAGCATCGGTGCGCTGCCAGAGACGAACAGGCGCATATGCGCAACCAGGTCGCGGTCAAAACGATCATCGGCAAGCAAGCGGGTGTAAAAGGTCGGCACACCCATCAACGCGGTGGCGTCGGCTAAATGCTCTATCATCTGATCGAGGTTGAAGCGCGCCAGGAAAATCATCGATGCGCCGGCAATCATGGCGACGTTGGTGGCCACGAACAGGCCATGGGTATGAAAAATCGGCAACGCGTGCAGCAGCACATCGTCGGCCGTGAACTGCCAGTAGTCGACCAGCGTTGTGGAATTGGAAAGCAGGTTATCGTGGCTGAGCATGGCGCCTTTCGACAAGCCGGTGGTGCCGGAGGTATACAAAATAGCGGCAAGGTCCTGCGGTCCGCGCGCGATATTGTCGAATTCCTCTGGATGCGATTGCGTGGCCAGCATCAGGCTACCGCCACCATCGCCATCGAGCGTAAGGCACTGTGCCTCGATGCCCTCGAATTCGTTTTCACGCTTGCTGCAGCAGACGAATACCCGGGGCTCGGCGTCTTCGAGGAAATAGCCGACTTCGGCGCGGGTATAGGCGCTATTGAGCGGCAGAAACACCGCACCGATCCGGATCGTCGCCAGGTACAGCGCAATTGCTTCGACTGACTTGTCCACCTGCACGGCAATCCGGTCGCCTGCCTGCACACCGCGGGCCTGTAATAGATTGGCAAGCCTGCCGCTGAGTCCAACGACCTCGGCATAAGACCAGGTTCTGCCATCGGCAACCCGCATCAATGGCCCGGTATCTGCAGCCCGTCCGGCCAGCAGGCCATCAAATAGAAAATTCGTTTTCACTAAATCACCGGCACCGGTTTACGGCGCAGGCCGCTGACTGCATTACCCGCGATCGCCAGCATTAAGACAGCTCCACCAACAAGGGTAAAAAAACTCGCGGTTTCACCGATAAACAGCCATACCCAGAGGGGACCGAGCAACACCTCGGTCATCGATAATAGCGTGAGTTCTGCAGCGGGCACTACTTTTGAACCGATGGTATAGATAGCGAGTCCGAGCCCGACCTGAAATACGCCCATCGACAGGGCGATCGCAATGTCATTCGCGGGCACATCAAACCCGTATCCACCGAACTGGCAAACGATCGCGGAAACAATAATTGCAAACACGCCGGCGAGAAAAACCGCAGGCAGCATATCTTCAAGCTTGCCCCAGCGCAGCGCGATGGTGAAAATTGCAAAACCGGTGGCGGAAACAATCGCGCTTAGGTTGCCGCCCATGCGACCGGCCGAAATACCATTGAGAACCATGATGGCAATACCGGCCATCGCGAAGACCATGGCCACCCAGGTCGCCCTGCGCACCGATTCACGCAGGATTACCCAGCCGAGCACGGCTGCCAGGAACGGCGCTGCGGCGAACAGAAACATGGCATTCGCCACGGTCGTGGTCTGAATGGCGTAAATGCCACCAGCGAATGCCAGCACCAGTCCCATGCCTCCGATCGCGCCGGCGACTCCGGCTTTTCTTATCGTGGCAACGGGTCGGTAGCCCGAGCGGAAAGTAATCAGGATAAATAGAAAAGCCCCCAGCGCCCAGGAACGATAAAACAGGATCTGCCAGACATTGGCGACCTCGATACTGCGAATGCCCAGCCCCATGGTCGACCAGAACACGCCGGCCATCAATACCAGCACGACACCATTCAGGTAGCTTATATTGGGTGTTTCAATCCTGATGGTGGTCGCGTCGGGCATTGGTCGACAATTTCAGCAGAAAAATATGCTGCCAGAGATTAATTCAAGGTCGACGGAATGCAAAGCATTAGTTTTATTGTCGCGAGCACGATTTTACAGCGCTACCGCATCGGCCTACACTTCTCCGAGGAGGGGTAGACCATGCAACAGAACCAGCAGTTAAACCAGTTCACTGTAGACTGGCAGAACTCCAATATCGAGATCGATATCAGCAAGCTGCCCGACTACGCTGCCAACGCGGCCGATGTTGAAACCTTCAGACGCGACGGGGTGGTGTTACTGCGTGGCGTGTTCCCGGACTGGGTTGACACGCTGCGCGGTGGTTTACAACGCAACCTGGACAATCCTCAGCAATTTGCCTTTCCCTGTGAAAGCAACCCCGAGGGTGAACCCGGTAGATTTTTCGACAGTTATTGCAACTGGCAGCTGATTCCCGAGTACCTCGACTTTGTCTCACATTCATGCGCCGCGTCGATCGCAGGTCAGTTCATGGGCAGCGATCATGCCCAGTTTTTCCACGAACACGCCTTCATCAAAACGCCGGGCACACAGCGCGCCACCCCGTGGCACCAGGATCTGCCCTATTACTGTGTCGACGGTTACCAGACTGCAAGCGTCTATGTTTCGCTCGACCAGGCCGACACCGACGTCGCGGTACAATTTATCAGGGGATCGCATCGCTGGAACAAGCTTTACTATCCGCGCATGTTTGATGACGGCAGCAGCTTCAACGATGACCAGCCCGACTCGATACTCGAAGCGGTGCCTGACATCGATACAAACCGGGACCAGTACGATATCGCAGCCTGGTCACTTGAACCGGGAGACACTATCGTGTTTGATTTTCGTACCCTGCATGGCACCGGCGACGCCACCATCAAAACCCCGCGACGGGCGTTTTCGACACGCTGGTTAGGCGATGACGTCACCTATTGTGAACGTCCGGGAGATATTTCACCGCCTTACGTCGATCACGGTATGCATCACGGGGACAAGATGCGCGAAGACTGGTTTCCGTTATTGTGGCGCCAAGCGAAGTAGAATCTCGCGCAGCCAGCTCCACCAGGGCTCCGGTATTTCGGGCTGTACAAAACTGGATTCCGCGGTCCGACGCATCGGCTTTCGCCGGAATGACAGGAACCGGCCGAAGATTGCCTCAGATACGAGATTAGTCAGCGTCCGCTAACTCTGCGTGCATAGCGGTTTGCTGGTCAGGTTGAACATCGCCATGACGACAAGGGTGATTATCGGACAGGCAAGCGCCATAAAACCCAACGATGAGAATCCCAGCGCACCCAGAAAGGCCCCACCAAAAAATGCGATCAATGGATAGAGTAGCTTCTTAAAGGCGGCAGTGGCGACGGTAGTCGATTTGCCCGCCCGTAGCAAAGCCAGGAGGTGGATCATGCTGCTGGCGAAGTTGCCGAAAAGACCGGTTATAGCAATCTGTGCCTTCTCCGGCCTCACCTGCAAGGAATGCACGTTATGCACGTTATGCAGCGACATCGCGAAAACCGAGATGGCTATGATCAGCAGGGTCTCTGGCGCATCGGCTCTGGCCAGCGGTGCCAGATTGGTGGCGAAGACCATGTAAAGCGTCAGCAAGCCGGCTTCGATACCGAATAGCAGCGGCGATAAGCCATCCAGTATAGATACTCATAAAAAAGCCACCTCAAATGAGATGGCCTGGATTATTACTTTGTTAGCCAAGTCTTAACTACATAATTCTGCGACGGGTAAACCCTGATCCTGAAAGCCCTGACCCCATAAACAAAATTACAACGGCTTCAGGTACAGCAATTGCTGTACCTGAACTAATTCGATTCAAAATATTAAACGTTATTCGGCTATAGCAGTGTGAGCATTAAAAAAATTGCCCATAATGATGTACCACCGCCGAAAACAACCAGCAAACCTACCCTGTTAAAATGCTCCTGCTCTAACTCTCGCTTTGTCGCCATATCGCATCTCAGTAAATAGCAGTTAATTATGTATAGCAGAGTCCTGCAAAAATGCATGGATAAATAGTTAGTAAACCAGGCTGTATAAAGATTACAAATCTAACCATGGGCCTGGTTAATTCAGATGTCTTTTATTTCTTTAGTTTAATGAGCGATAGCAACATATAGTAGCTCATGAACGCAATAACCACAATATATAGTAAACTGGAAACTAAAAACGATAATATAGTACTTTCAGTTCATTATGCTACCTGTCGATTCGAAGCATGCCCGATTTAATGCTCCATTCCTTGTTATCTGGTACATCCCAGAGTTCGCTTATGGTCGGAGATTGCCAATGGCAGGGATTTAGCCAGTGTCAGCCCCGGGCAATTTACTGCTTCTGCATTACTCGCAAGAAAAAGCTTTTCTCAATGACACCAAAATATAATAGGAGGCCGATTTATCCAATTGTTGAGGATTATCTTTCATATCCTTAATGGCAGTTTTCTCTAGTTGGCTGCTAGTTAGATTTTTCGGCAGGCAATATCTCCTCATGCCGGTCTCTGAATCCAACATCTGCGCAGCGTCGGTAACACCTAAAACATATCCTACACAAACATTCTGGTCGGCGACCGAATCACTTTCGCACAAGCTCAATAACCTGTTTGCAGTCATATAATATCCTGCGTTGGCAGGTTTGATAACGGACATTGCCGTGATGGTGATGAAAGCTAAGATTTTTAATTTCATTTTCATATTTTCGAACAACGCCCTATAGAAATAAGCGGAGTATGGGATTCATCATCGGCTATGCTATCCCAATATCCACCCGTGTACGTCATCAGGAATCTCCCTGATTTGGTGGAGAACTTAAACTGCCCGAAAAAGTCTTCACAGAAGATATTTCCAGAAATTGATCGATCACTACAAGGCGTCCCTACCAAATCCGTTCCTAGCAGAAAAAGGCCATATTTATTATCGCCTCTATAATAAAAATCAACCTCCGTGAGTTTGCGTAAGATGTATTTTCTATCCTCGACAGTAAATCTTCCGTGCTCCCAATTACCGTTTTTGAAGACAAACCCCGTGGATTGCTCGGTAATACACAGCCACGGATCGGCCCTCGCAACCGTTGCGAGCACCGACAAAAGCACTATTGCAAATAGTCTCATTTGAATATCTACTAGAATATTTACTGTTTACTTTTTCTGTACAGGTATGAAGCAATACTAACAACCGGAGTTTCTGAATGCCAGACGGCAACTATCGTGACCACTTAATGCTGAACTAGCCTGTGATTAAGTGCTCGGGCTGCGCTTAGTCTTGCGCACTAGGCGCCTTGTAACGAACCATCGTAAAAACAGTTTTCAGAAATTAGAAGTTGGCTAGACTTCCTTACGCGCTTTCCACAGCTCCCAGGCCAGCCTGGCCCTGACACCGACACCAAGCAAAGGCTGGATCGGCAGCAAACTGGGCTCACCCAGGCTTTGCATGTATCCAATCAGCTCGTTATCGATCCCACAGGCCATGTCCGCGGCGAGCATACCGCCCGCGGTGCCCTTGGTGACGCCAACCGCGTTCTGGCAAACAGAGGTATGAATATTATCCGCCAATTTGCCAAAACCGGGCGCACCATTTTGTGACAGGCAGATAAATCCGGTCCAGGTATATTCCATGTTGACATCGGGCAGCATCGGAAATCGTTCATCGAACAGTCGTTTATGGCGGCGGCCAATTTCAGCCTGATAATCGACGCTTTCTCGCATCGACGGGTTATAGTAGATGTTATTGCGTATCAGGATACGGTGATCCCTGGTGTAGCGCATCGTGATCGACGCAAACGCATTCGCCGGAGTTACCCCCCAGTTTTCCTCGCAACCGATGGCGTCACGTTCCGCAGCGGTCAATTGCCGACTCAGGCTGGCATTCGCCGCAAACGGCAGCAGGCGACGTTGGTAAAAACCAAATTTATCGGCGAAGGCGTTGACCCCGAGAATCAACTGCGATGCGCTGACTTCACCCGCGGCTGTGGTCATCTTGATACGGGCACCCGTTTCCAGACCGGTGACCGGCGTGTTTTCATAGAGGGCTACATTTTGCGGCATATTCTCGGCGAGTCCGCGCACCAGCGCCGCCGGATTGAGCAGGCGACACCCCGGAGTGTAAACCGCTGCCTTGAAATGCGACGTACCCAGTCGTTTGTCAAGATCGGCCTTGTCGATCCAGGTGAAGGGTTCGTTGAGCGCTTCGAGTTCGCGCGCGAATGGCTCGAGCATTTCTTTTACACCCTGGTCTGAGCTTGCGGTTTGATACTTTCCGGGTTGGCTCCAGTCGCAATCGATAGCATAACGCTCGATCTGGGTTTCATGGTATTCGATAGCGGCACGCGCCAGCGCCATGTAACGATGTGAGCCTTCGAGTTCATCCATCGAGCTACCGACCACATGCGGTAAATCGATGGCAAACCCGGAGTTCCGGCCAGATGCGTTTTCGCCAACCTCCCCGGCTTCGAGTAAAACAATTCTGTCGTCGGGACGATTTTCTGCGAGACGACGTGCCGCGGCCAGGCCGGCGAAACCGGCGCCGATGACAACCCAGTCGGCTGTTTGCGAACCTGACAATGACGCTTCAGGCGTACGTTTCGGTAAAATACGACTCCAGCCATTGCTGTTGTCGTTAACCGGTAAATGCGACACCAGATTTGAGTTCATTCTGTTTCGTGCCAGTTCGACGGATGTATGGCGAAATGTAGCAAGGCTGATTCCGCCTCGTAAACCAGTTGCGTACCGCTGGGCAGCCAGATCGAATCACGGGGTTTTAGTTCGTGTACCGCACCATCGGCATGCAGCTTTAGCAGACCTTCGAACACGGTTAGAACTTCGTCGTATTTAATCGTCCATGGAATGCGTGCATGGCTTAACCTGCCCCAGCCGACGCCCAGTTCGGTGCCATCTTCGGTACCACAGACGGCGGCCACCTCGGCCATCTCACCGTACTCGAAACGTGGTGAAAATTCGAGATTGTCGAATCGCTCGATACGCAGCGCAGCCTTTGCAGTAGTCATGTCGATTTTCCGTGTTGCATATAAAGTACATACCTGTATATTTAACCATACATAACTGTATGGTAGCAACAATGTCTGACAGCAGCCTGCTGCGCGAAGTCGCAGAACGCGGCACTTCCAACCCGCAGCGTAGCCAGTTAAAGCGTTTCGACTGGCTGCTGAAAGCACTGGATATCTTCGTTGCCGAAGGCATAGACGCGGTTCGCATTACCCGCCTGGCGCAGGATCTGGGTGTTACTCGCGGCAGTTTTTACTGGCACTTCAGGAACCGGGAAGATTTGATCGATACGTTGGTCAGCTACTGGAAAGACAAAAACACCGAGGCCATAACCGAATCGGTCAGCCATGCTGGTGATCTAGCCGATGGCATTTTCCGCTTTTTCGAAACCTGTATCGATACCGCACGATTCGATCCTCGCCTCGACCTTGCACTCAGGGAATGGGCGCGTCGCTCGGCAAAAGTGCGCACCCTGGTAGATCGCGAAGACGCGGCTCGTATCAAGGCTTTGTGTGATTTTTTCAGCCGCTTTGGCTACGCCATGCCCGAGGCGCTGATTCGCGCTCGGGTCCTCTATTTTTCCCAGATCGGATTTTACGCGCTCGAAGTCACGGAAACCCTGAACACCCGCCTCAGTTACACCGAAGCCTATTTTGAATGCTTTACCGGTCGCCAGCTAAAGGCGATCGACGTCGAATATTTCCGCCAACACATTCTCGATACATATGGAGATAAACTGTCATGAGCAGAAGATCCCGACGCGGCAAGCATCATGGCGTAGCCAACACCTCGCATCAACGCAAGGTCAACTACAGAGGTTTGACAAACCCGCTGCTCAGGCAACCCGCGTTCAGCGATGACCGGCTCGAGGCAATCCACGATACCGCGCTGCGCGTTATCGAGGAACTGGGTATCAAGGTGCTCAACACCGAGGCCCGGCAATACTTCGATCAGGCCGGCGCCAGCGTCGATGCAGATTCACATATCGTAAAAATCGATCGCGCGCTGGTTGCCTCTGCTCTCGAATCAGCACCGAGCGAGTTCGTGATACATGGCCGAACAGCAGCGTATGACATCAGGATGGGTGGAGATAATATTAATTTCGTGTCCGTCGGTGGCGCGCCGCATATATCCGACCTTGATCATGGCAAACGGCCCGCGACCCTCGAAGATACCCGCAACATCATCAAACTCTGTGAACACTTTGATGTCATTCATCTGCAATCACCCAACGTCGAATCGCAGGATATCCCGGTCCATTTGCGTCACTACCAGGTTACCGAAAGTCAACTCAGCCTGAGTCAGAAACCGTTTTTCATTTATTCGCGTGGATCAGCACAGGTTGAAGACGCTTTTGTAATGACGAAAATCGCCTACGGTCTGAACCAGCAGGAATTCGAAGCCAGGCCCTGGTGTTACACCATAATCAACACCAACTCGCCACGCCAGCTCGACGTGCCGATGTGCCAGGGCATCATCGATTTTGCCAGGGCCGGCCAGGTAGCGGTGATTACCCCGTTTACCCTCGCCGGTGCGATGGCGCCGGTAACCATGCCCGGCGCACTGGTGCTGCAACACGCCGAGGC
>Ga0265309_10000707_pt1 | contig 13769 bp, 9 predicted proteins | sample Helome_FD_192492 | JGI IMG/M metagenome (GOLD analysis project Ga0265309, IMG submission 192492) | Marine sediment microbial communities from subtidal zone of North Sea - Hel_20160524 (Illumina Assembly) | ecosystem: Environmental > Aquatic > Marine > Subtidal zone > Sediment ...
CTCGACATGAGCGCCACTGTTGGCAATCACGTGATACAACTCGTGTGCGAGCGCAATACCGGCATCTTCGATATCCAGCATCAGCCATACACTGTTGGCAAGCCAGGGTCGCATGCGCGTATTGCCGAGCCCGAAGGCCTCACCGAGATAAGCTGCCTGCATGCGCGTATCGCGTGCAAACACGACGCTTGTCTTTGTCGTACCCACGGCCTCGAACAGCGTGTGGGCGGTGCCCGTGGACAAATCACGCAGGTAGTCATCACCACTAACGGAGTAGATCGAGACCTCTCCGGGAATCAGCTCGCATTGGGCGAGTATCAGGAAAGCTTGCTGCACCGCTTGCTCGATGCGCTGTTGTGACCAACGGGAATCCAGTACCAACACATCGAAGGGTAGCCGCAACCCTGCCCTGGTCGTCAGTAGTTCGAGATCGATATCCGGTAGCGCTCGTTTATCAACCGGGGCACCGGCGATCGGGTCGGCAATGTAACCCACGCTGACCCAGTCGCGCACGCCCGAGTCGCGCGCGCCATAGCGTCTGCGTAACTCAGCGACAATTTCAGCCGCGCTCCAGTCGCGGTGGGCTGTTTTGAGGCGCGCGGCGAGCGCGGTGACACGTGACACGGCATAACTCGATCCCGAGACACGAGTTTCGGTTCCGGAATAGTCTAACGCGCCCCGTCGTTCTGCCGGAACCATGTAATCCACCGAAATCCTGCCCCAGTTGGTGCGTTCAGCGGGGCTCACGAAATCATCCGCCGAGGTCACTACCAGCATATTCTCGAGATCGAGCGCGGCCGGGTAAACCGGACGCTCGTCGATATTTCGCCCATCGTTACCCGCCGAAACGATAAACAGCATATGCGGATGCTGCCGCGCGGCACGCGCGAAACTTCCCCAGTCTTCGGGCCGATTACTGCCGAGCGGCAGGCCCAGAATTTCCACCTCGTTGCTGGCGGCATGTTCCACCAGCGCCTGCATGCGCGACATGTCGGGTCGCGGGTATCGATACGGCACCAGTTCAATACCGGGTGCTTCGCGCAGCAACAGTGACGCGGTGCGGGTACCGTGACGTTGCAGAAAAAATCCGGAATTCACCGGGTGCGCGTCAAAAGGCATAGCATCCATATCCCAGAAGTCGTAACCGATGAGCTGGTTGTCGTCATCCCTGGCGAGGCGGCGATTAATCTCGGGCAACAGGTAGTTGACGCCTGAATCGACCATGCCAACCCGCACCGGCGTTGCGTCGCCGGGATGCTTGAGCGGCTTGTCAGCTTCGCGCTCGATAAGTTCCAGCCGCGGATTAAACCAGTCGGGCTCACCCTGCGGCACAAGATCCGCATTCAGGGTGACGATATCGACCGCCTGACCCTGCTCGGTATAGTTGATTTTGCGCGCCACCTGCAGGCTGCAATCGGCCCCCATCGACACCAGCACCAGCGGGTCGCCGAACTGGCCATAGAGCGAACTGACGAAACGTGTTGGCTGGCCCGTCCGCTTGATTACATCCAGTTCCACAAATGCATTGTCCTCAAGTTGCAATCGATAACGGCTGCCGAGCTCTGCTCCACGAATCCTGAGTACCGACTGTTCGACCGGGTCACTGGTATATCCTGTCGCCGGCGCAGCTGACTGTTGCCAGTTGCGACAGGTTTCAAGCGTAAATTCGAGCATGCGGCGAGGTTGCCATTCGCTCGCGAACGCAAGCTGGTGAGAAACATACAAAATTGCGATCAGTAAAGAACCGGGGATAACGCCGATCGTATATTTTGATCGCATGGACAGTTTCAATCGCTTAGGAATCGTCGATTATAATCCTCAATACAGCCAGCACAAATCCTGTCATTCCCGCTGGCGCAGGGAGGGATGTCACTGCCAGAGCCGGGGATGATAATTTAATTCTCTACTGAACCCGTTAAGGTAGAATTCCAGCCCATGCTCGCCTTTTGCCTCGCCGTCTTACTATTACTGATCACTCCCGGGCCCGGCGTCCTGTCGACCGCCGGCGTCGGCGCCGCGTTCGGGTTTAACGCTGGATTACGTTACGTCACCGGATTGTTTATCGGCACCAACCTGGTGGCGCTGATCGTGGTTTCCGGTCTGGCAGCGATCATTCTCGCCAGCGACTGGGCCAGGAATACCCTGCTGGTACTGTCGGCGATATACCTTCTCTACCTGGCGGTACGCATCGCTTTCGCCGGAAAAAAAATTGCATTTATCACCGCCGCTGAAAAACCGGGCTTGCGTGCCGGACTGCTGCTGCAGTTGATCAACCCGAAAGCCTATGCGGTAAACATGACCTGGTTTACCGGCTTTGCATTGTTTCCAGGGTCGCTGGTTGGCGAAACCCTGTTCAAATTCCTGGTCATCAACCTGGTCTGGATACCGATCCACCTGCTATGGCTGGCCGCCGGTAATGTCGTCAACCAGCTGGAACTAACCCCGCAGACCCATTTTTTAATCAACTGCGCTATGGCCCTGGCCATGTTAGTCGTGGTGGTACTGGCGATATTTTCGCTAACATAGTGAATTTAACTCGTCCGAAAATCTAAGCTGTGCACAAATTCACTGATGGCAATCAGGTGGTCAGACGTATCCCCCAGCTATTCAGTTTGCCGATATCCTGGGACAGGTTGTCGCTAACCACCAGTTTCCAGACGCCTTGAATCAGCGTATTTTGATCAATTAATGCCTGTAGGGCGGGGGTATCGACTGGTGTGTAAGCAACCCTAAGATTAGCTTCACTTTCACTGCGATTTACCGCATGCAGATCGATAGCCAATCCGCTCGGCGTACTCAAGGTGATTTTTAGATCACCGCGATAAGTGTGCGTAATATCTACATCTACCTGGATATTGCGCAGGCTGCCGACAGCGTCGACCTCAATTTCACTGGTAACACCGGTTGGGTCGGCATCGGGCAAGTGTAACCCGGGCGATACCGACCATTCAGTCTGTCGAGACACGAGGCCGAGCGTTAGACTCCAGGATTCGAGCTCGCCGGTATCGATTGGGGCAAGGTCACTGACGCGCAGCGTCCAGTTACCCCGGGAGTTTTTACCCACCAGGCTGGATAACGCGGGCACATCCTCTTGCGTAAAACTGGTAATCAGGTTATCGCGGCTATCACGCATCGGCTGGGTACGTCCGAATAGCGTAACGCTGGTATCGTCGGGCCCGATCAGTAACAGTTTGAGATCCCCGCGATAGCTATGACTGATCACCACATCGACTTTAAGCGAAAGCACGGTCGACATCTCGGTTACAAGAATCGAGTCGGAGACGCCACCAGGGTTGTCATCGGGAATGGCGAGATTGGTCTGGCGGTCAAACTGAACCAGGCGCGCACTGGGTTCAGGTGCCAGACGACTCCGGGCTTCCAGCAACGCCGCATGCGCGTCAACGCGGCCATAACCGAAGATCCGCGAGTGCCCATTCTCATCGTAAGCGCCATTGTTGGTATCAATTCGATGCGCGGTAATTTTCAGGATTTCCTTTACTTCCTGCGCACTCAGGTCAGGGTTCACCGACAGAATCAGACCACACAACCCGGCGACCAGCGGAGTCGCGCTAGAGGTGCCGCCAAATCGCTGAATCGTTGTGTAATCGCCGGCCTGGTAGCCCGAGTTACCGCTCCTGTCGGTGGTTACTATTCCCAATCCACCCTGCCCGCTGCTAGGCGCGCAAACCCAGATCGCATCACCAAAGTTGCTGTAATGACTCTTCTGGTCGCGACTATTTGAAGCGGCGATGGCAATGACATCGGGATGAATCGCAAATCCGTCACGTGTTCCTCCTGCAATGTCATCGATATCATGGTTAGCGTTACCCGCGGCGAAAATAATCACACAGCCCTTGCCGTCACGACCTGCGGTTGCCGCATTTTCTATGCTCCGCTTCATTGATGTACTGAGGGTGTAAAAGTTGGCACCAACTCCCCAGCTGCAGCTGATTACATCGGCGCCATTGTTACTCGCGTGATTAAACTGTTCGCGAATATCACGGTCGCTGACCGAGCCACTCCAACGAATCGGCATCAATTTACAACTCGGCGCAAGTCCCACCACACCGGCCCCGTTTTCATCGGCGACAGCAACCCCGGCACAGGCAGTACCATGATTGTCACGGCTGGATACCGGGTTCGGATCCAGGTCATCCTGGCCGAAATCGGCTGGTGCTACGAGCTTGCCGGGCGAAGAAAAATCCGGATGGCTGGTATCGAACCCGTCGTCAATCACAGCCACGATAATGTTGGGATCACCCCTGCTGATATCCCAGGCCTGAGGCGCGCGCACATCAGCACCGGCTGTCAGACCGAAACCGCCATTATTTTCCAGATGCCATTGTTGCGCGAAGAGCGTATCGCTGGGATGGTGAGCCGGGCTGGCAATCGCGACCAGATCCGGTTCGGCCACCTCGATCGCGTCCGATTCCAGCAACGCGTTAGCGATTTTGAGCGGATTCTGCGTCGAAGCACTGGTCAGCCGAAAGATATATGCGTTGGCGGCACTATCCGGATCGGGGACCAGTTCGAGCCCATGCTGATCGAGTAAAGCGTTAACCTCGGCTTCGCTCGCGTTTTCCTTGAGCTCGACGTAAATGGCATCGGAGGGGATCATCAAACCATCAGCATCATTCGGCATATGGTAGACGTGACCAACCCAGGCAACCCGCGCTTCATCCTGGCGTAACGTCTTCATCATGTCGTCCATCGAGCCTTCTGAAATCCGGCACAATTCAAGTTGTAGCGGACCTGGACAGCGGGTCACACTCAGTTGCGCGAAGGACTCGGGATCCCCCATTGCCAGCCCTGAAGATGTATCAGGTTTCGCTCGCTTGGCAACAAACATGGTTGCCGACTTTTCCACATCAAAAATCTCACCGCCGCGTGATAGTTTTTGCACTGGCGCCTTCGCTGCCGTTTTTTTTCCTGCTGCCATGGTCCTGTCCTCCATTGATTAAGAGTGCTGGCAAAGAGCCCCTGAAATAAACAAAGCCCGATGCTGGCTTGAGCTAATCTTACACCGAGTATCGCTCGATTTTAAGTATGACTAAAGATCGAATAGTTTACCGGGGTTCAGGATATTGGCCGGGTCCAGCATGAGCTTGGTTTTGCGCATTAACTCTATCTCGGCTGCACTGCGGGTGTACTTGAGATAAGCTTTCTTTTCCAGGCCGATGCCGTGCTCGGCCGAAACTGACCCATGCAATGCCTGCAACGGGAAATAAACCATTTCATCGACCGCGTCCCGGTCTCGCTGCGCCCCTGGGTAAATCGAAAAATGCAGGTTACCGTCACCAATATGGCCGTAAGCCAGCAGCGCCGCGTCGCTGAAACGCGCTAACAGCCCGACCCTGACAGCAGTGACATAATCCTCCATCGCCTCGAGCGGCAGGCTTACATCGTAACCGTAGATCAACCCGAATTTATCCTGTTCCGGCTCGAAGCTTTCGCGAATCTGCCAGAATTTACCGCGCTCGGTTTCTGAACTGGCAAGTGCGCCATCGGCAATCTCGTCCTGTTCCAGCGCGGTGGTTAGTAATTCTTCAAGCTTTGCCCGTCCGTACTCGTGATCAGAGATAAACACGTCTATTAATACGTAGTAAAGCGTGTCTGTCTCGAGCGGTGGATCTATGCTCGAATGCGGACCGGTGTTGAGTTCATAGTGATCGCGCCACAGCACCTCGTAGGCCGCCAGTGCGCCGGGTAGCGCGGCGTCGAAGTAACGCAGCAATTCCATTACCTTGTCCCAGGAAGGCACGGCCAGTAACGCGGTCTCGATTGCGAGCGGCGCTTCATGCAGTCGCAGCACGGCACGCGTGACAATGCCCAGCGTGCCTTCCGAACCGATGAACATCTGGCGCAGATCGTAACCGGTATTGTTTTTCAGCACATCGAACATCGACGAAATAATAGTACCGTCGGCAAGCACCACCTCGAGTCCGAGTACCTGTTCGCGCATCATGCCGTAGCGCAGCACGCGCACACCGCCGGCATTGGTGGCAATGTTACCGCCGATGGTACAGGAGGCCCGTGCGCCGAGATCAAGCGCAAACATGAGTCCATCCTGCGCGGCCGTTTCCTGCACGGTCTGCAATATTACCCCGGCCTCGACCACCATCGTGCGCGTGCGGGCATCCATCGCCTCGATCCGGTTCATGCGTTCGGTAGAAAGGACAATATCAGTCACCGTGGATACGTGCCCACCCGCAAGCCCGGTCATGCCACCGGCCGGCACCACCGCTTGCCCGGCCGCATGGCAGATTTTCATCACTGCAGACACTTCTGCAGTGGTTTTTGGGCGCAGCAGTGCCAACGCCTGTAACTCCTCGCCCGACCAGATACCCGCACTGCGGCCGGCAAGTGCCTTGCCGGTTAGAATACCGGCCGTACCGACGACGCTTTCGAGTTGCTGCAGCAGTTGATTAGCGGGCGATGACATGGAGGTCATTCTATTCTCGATGAACTTGATTGACGAGTCTGCACTGCGATCAGGGGGACAGTATACTTAATTCAAATTTGAATTAAGTATACTGTCCCAAATGGCACTTACATTAGTTCGAAAACATGGATTTTCGAAACAAATCCAAAATATAAATACCAGGTAAATCTTATGGCCGGATAAGCGGTGAAAGTTTTCGCGAATGCCTCGGCGGCTACGCCGCCTGCGGTTTACTTCGCGAAAACTTTCACCGATTATCCGATCATTGCTGGTTTGGTATAACGATAGTTGCGAGCTTAAGTAAGTGCCATTGTATACTGTCCCCCCAATTATTGTTCGCCAACCCTGCCGCGCAGAAGCTTGGTTTTGCCGCGTTGCGTTTTACTATCCATACGCCTTTTTTGCGAATTTCTGGTCGGCCTGGTCGGTTTTCTGGCCTTTTGCACCACGCTTACCACTTTAATCAATTCCTGTAATCGCTCGAGCGCGGCCTGCCGGTTCTTTTCCTGGGTACGGTACTGCTGAGCCTTGATAATAATCACACCCTCCTTGCTGATACGCCGATCGCGCAAGGCATGCAGGCGCTGCTTGTAATCATCGGGCAGCGACGACGCGTTGATATCAAAGCGCAGATGAATCGCCGAAGCTACCTTGTTGACGTTCTGTCCGCCGGCACCCTGTGCGCGGATGGCCGACAGTTCGATCTCTTCATCGGGAATAGCGACGTTGCGCGAGATTTTTAACACGAAAATACTGACTCAAAATATCAAAACCGCATTATAGCTGACGTCTGCCAAAGAAGGGATGATACCCGGCCCTGTAATCCGGTCCGGATTTAAGATTGCCTTAAGGTTTTTTCACTATTCTGGGGTTTCATTCATTATTTTTAGAGAACCACGATCATGATTAATGATATTAGCAATTTACGGGTTGGCCTGATTCTGGCCATGCTGACATTGATATTCGGTATTGCCATGGGCGTTTTATTCGGCACCAACGAAGATGGCGTTAAAGGTTTTATTGCCGAGGGTATCGCCACCCACCAGACACTGCACGACGAAAAAAGCCAATCGAAGATCTGGCGCTATGCACAGCGCGCCCATTTCCACGCGACCGGCGTCAGTGCCTTCGCACTGGTATTAATATTAATGACTGGAGTAACCACGCTCTCGCGCAAGATGAAGTTTGTCGCCTCCACGCTGATTGGCATTGGCAGCTTCTATCCGCTGGCCTGGTTTAGCATGTTTCTACTTTCGCCGACGATGGGCAGAGACGCTGCGCATCATGCGTTTATTACCGAATTGATCACAAAGGTCACCGTGGGCTGTTTATCGGCTGGGATTTTACTGGTAATGGTTGGTCTCGTGTACAACCCGGGCCGCAGTAGCGATAGCCAAATACTGGATAGCAATGCCGCCTGATTTATAACCCGCGAGCAGCCGCCGAACATTTTCATTGCAGTGCACAGGCAAAGGATATCAGCGGTTTTAAATCTTGTTCATTTGCCCGATTTGGCCGCAACTGTAAAAATCGCCTGATGAAGATTATCATCTAACGAATCCTGGAGAATCTTATGCCTGTTGTTGATAGTGAATATGTTCGAAATACCTGCTTAATTGCGCATACCGACACGGTTCCCGTGCTTTATCGGCATGGGAACTGAAATGGCATTTTCACTGGGTATCGGCTCGAACATACGCAAATCCCCCTACTTCGACGCTACCGTGGCCGACGGGGTGCAATCTTTTTCGGTTTATAACCACATGTACCTGCCGGCGCATTTTGGCGATCCGCAGGCTGAGTACGAACGCCTGGTCAGTGGCGTGGCCATGTGGGACGTGGGTGCCCAGCGCCAGGTCGAGCTGCTGGGTCCCGATGCCGCGCAGCTGGTGCAATATATTTGTGCGCGTGATATTTCAGATACCGCGATCGGACAGGGTCGATACGTCCCGATTTGCAATCATGACGGCATTCTGATCAATGACCCGGTGCTGTTGAAACTGTCAGCGGAGCAGTTCTGGCTGTCGATCGCCGATAGTGATATCGAGCTCTGGGCCAGCGCAATTGCAGCGGAACGCGGCCTCGAGGTACGAGTTTCCGAGCCCGATGTATCGCCGCTGGCAGTGCAAGGTCCTAAAGCCGCGGCGCTGATCGCGCAGCTGTTCGGGGACTGGATACACGAACTGAAATATTTCTGGTTCCGTGAAACCAGTCTGCAGGATATCCCCCTGGTGCTGGCGCGGTCCGGCTGGTCCAAACAGGGGGGTTTCGAGCTTTACCTGCGCGATGCCGCGTATGGCAGTGAGTTATGGGAACTCATCAAGCAGGCAGGCGCTGCCTTTGGTATCGGCCCTGGCGCACCCAACGATGTCGAACGCCTGGAAAGCGGACTTCTATCTTACGGGGCTGATGCCCGCGCGCAGACCCACCCGGCCAACCCCTTCGAAGTCGGTTTGGGCAAGCTGGTGGACCTCGACGGAGCCGATGATTTCATCGGCAAACAGGCGTTAACAGGAATCAGGGACGACGGTGTCAAACGTCGTCTTACCGGTTTCATTGTTCAGGGTGATCGTGTAACCGGCAGCGAGCACCCGGTGCCGGTGACGCAAAATGGCATCGAGGTCGGTTCGATCGGTGAAATGGCCTATTCGTCTCGACTGGGAAAGAATATCGCTATCGGCATCATCAGCAACGATATTGCCGATAACGCGGATAACCTGGCGATTTCAATCAACAACGAGCCGCATGTCGCGACCATAACCGCCTTACCGTTCATCAAGTAAATACAAATCCCGGTTGACGAGAACTTAAGGTCTGCTCACCGGATGCAATCTTTAATAAAACGCACTGCCGCGTCTAGTGTTTCTTGCGCCGCGCTTTCTTCGCCTTGTGCCCCGAGGGATGATGCTTTGCGGAGGAACCGAACTTCGCCAGCCTGATTTTCTTTTTGCGCCGCTTTTCGAGAAAAAACAGGATCGTCATAATCAATACCAGCCCCACGACAGGATAGATCCAGGACAGAATTTGAGAGAGCCCCAGGGAACCTTCGACAAATTGACCATCAACGAAATTCGCCTCGTGGATTCGTGCCGAGGTAGCGTCCTCCGGGTCAAAAGTAACCCGCAGCTCGGCCTCGTGCGGCCCGGCGCGAAGCTTGATGACACGACGGTAATCCTCATTATGCAGGTGCAAATGCATGGAGTAGTAACCATCGGTGTTGGTCTTGCCACTGCCGAGTGATTCACCATCCGCGAAGGCCTGAACGGTTATATTATCGATCCCCTGCTGCTGGGCATTAAGCACATACCCGCGAATGTTATAGCGATGATCAGGCTCGTGGTCAGCCCGGACACTGGTGAACAGCAGGCACCCGGCGATTACGGAAAAAATGATTACTCTCATCAGCGTTCGACTCCGACGAATTACTGGCGACAGCGAAATTATACAAGAGTAAGGTATCGGTTTTGGTTTATTTGCCGTCCGTTTGCCCGGCTTTGTTCGAGCCGCGACCACGTTTCCCTGAAGGGGAGGATTACAGGAGAGTGACAAAATGACTAATGGTGTCGGTGGTTCTACGGCTGAGCAGGAACTCGCAGCGCTCTCTTCGATGCGTGAGCAGGCGGTTCCGATCGGCATCGATGAGTATGGAGATCGTCTGCGGAAAGCGCGCGGATTGATGCAGCAGGCCGGCATCGATGCACTCTACCTCGATGCCACGACCAGCCTGCGCTATTTCACTGGCATGCAATGCTATGCCAGTGAACGCCTGCATGGCGTGATCGTATCGGTCAACGGTGAGTTGATTTATGTCTGTCCGACTTTCGAGGAGCAAAAAACACGCGCCGAGATGGTGGTCGAGGGAGATTTTGCTTTATGGGAGGAACACGAAGATCCGACTGAGCTGGTCGCCAACAGTGCCTTGAAATGCACTGACAAACCCACTTGCACCCTCGCCATCGATCATCAGACGCCTTTTTTCACCGCCAGCCGCCTGCAAGTCGCGAATGCAAAGCTGAGCATCGTCAATGGCGAGGACTTGATCGCGCAATGCCGCCGGATCAAGTCTGCCAATGAACTGGCCCTGCTAACACAGGCCAAGGCCATCACCCTGCGAATTCATCAAATAGCGGGGCGAATTCTGCATACAGGCATTGATACCCGCGATGTGCAGGCATTTCTGGACGCCGCCCATATCGCCTGCGGAATGGATGGGCGTTCCACCTTCAAAATCGTGTTGTTCGGCGAGCCAACTGCCTATCCGCACGGAGTGCCTTACCCGCAAACCCTGGCAATAAACAACATGGTGCTGATCGATACCGGGGCCACCTTGCATGGCTATAACTCGGACATCACGCGCAGCTATGTTTTCGGCGAAGCCAATGCGCGCCAGCGCGAGATCTGGGAACTGGAACAGGCCGCACAACTCGCCGCGTTCGCGGCGGCACAAATCGGCGCACCCTGCTCGGCGCCGGATCTCGCCGCGCGCAAAGTGATTACAGCCGCGGGTTTGGGCCCCGATTACAAGGTCCCGGGACTGCCGCACCGCACCGGACACGGTGTCGGCCTCGATGTGCACGAACACCCTTACATCGTCAAGGGCAACGATTTACCACTCGCGCCGGGCATGTGTTTTTCCATCGAACCGATGATTTGCAGCTATGGCGAGTTTGGCGTGCGCCTGGAAGACCATGCCTACATCGCCGATGACGGCCCGCGCTGGTTTACGCAACCGAGTCAGTCGATCGAGAACCCGTTTAATCTTTAGCGGCAAACACTAGCCGTAAATCCGGAAGGAAGGAACATCGAGCCACGCTATATTCAGGCCTGATTCTCGAGCAGTAGATATCGTGTGCCCAATCCTCTTTTTTAAAAGGGTATTGACAATTCCCGGGGTTTTATTGTCATATTGACGTTACTGTCAATTAGTTATTGCAACAAGACTATGGCAAGAATTGCGACAAGCGCCCGGCCACCGCAAATTTTAGTCGATCTGGCTGAATCGGCCGGCATCCAGTTTAATGGTGATCGTCCCTGGGACATCACTGTCCACAACCCCAACACCTATAAATTCACATTAGCCAAAGGCACCCTCGGGTTTGGCGAGGCCTATATGGAAGGATACTGGGACTGCGACGAACTGGACGAATGTTTCACCAAGTTTCAACGTCACGATGTAAATCTGAAATTCAGCGGTTTAGCAAAATTTCGCTTGATAATGGCAAGCCTTGGCAATCGAATTACACACAAATTAGTCAATCTTCAAACGGCCAGCCGAGCTTACCAGGTCGGTGAAAAACACTATGATCTCGGCAATGACTTATATACCCGAATGCTCGACCCGTTGATGAATTACAGCTGTGGCTACTGGCAACATGCGGACTCTCTGGAACAGGCTCAAATTGACAAGCTCGATATGATCTGCCGTAAACTGAACTTAAAACACGGTGATCATTTGCTCGACGTGGGTTGCGGCTGGGGGTCGCTAGCCAGGTATGCTGCCGAAGAATATGGCGTCAGGGTAACCGGAGTAACTATATCCAGAGAACAGCAAAAGCTGGCACAGGAAAATTGCAAACATCTCGATGTGGAAATACTGTTTTGTGACTACCGGTCGCTGACGGGCAAATTCGATAAAATCGCTTCAGTCGGCATGTTCGAACATGTCGGTAGACTAAACTACGGGAACTTCTTCGATACCATCCATGATGTATTAAGCGACGACGGCTTGATGTTATTGCATACCATCGGTTCCTACCGCACTCATGACACTACCGATCCATGGATTAATGAATATATCTTTCCTAATGGACAACTGCCTTCAGCCAGTCGTATTACATCGTCGATCGAACCGAATCTCGTGATTCGCGACTGGCATGATTTTGGTCCCGACTACGACAGGACAATTATGGCCTGGTGGCATAATTTTGATCACAGCTGGCCCGAACTAAGTGAGAAGTATGGACAACGATTTTATCGCATGTGGCGATATTACCTGCATTCCTGTGCGGGTTTGTTCAGATCCGGCCAGGGCCAACTCTGGCAGATCGTGTTAACCAAACGAGGTGCGCGACCAGATTACAAGTCTTATCGGCCTGTTCAGTCTGCTCGGCGGGGAACTAATTTCCTTCGGCACCGGCAATTCGAAACCGCTCGTCACCGGGAAGCTCAAATTCTGGATTGACTGCCGCGGATTGGCGCGACCATACACAACACGAGACAGTAATAAACTTTTTGGATAGACTGCTATGCGTCTGTCGATAACCCGAAATCCATAGTTGAACCACTCTCGCTTACCCGATGTGCCGACCGAACAGGGACTCGCGATTGCGAATATACAACGGCAGCAACGTTATATCGCCGTCACCTGGAAAGACGGACATCGCAGCCTGTTCCACCATATCTGGCTGCGCGACAACTGCACCTGTGCCGAATGCGGTGACCGCAGCGGCGGGCATCGATACCTGGAACTGGGCAGCATAGACCCCGACATTAGCCCCGACGAGGTTTCGATCGAGGATTCCGGGTCGCTACGCATCAGCTGGAGCGGGGATGGTCATATAACCCGTTACTTGCCTGCATGGCTGCGCGCACATTGCTATTCGAGCGAGTCGATCACCGAGCGCCGACCGCAGCCAGTGTTATGGGATGCAAATCTGACCGACAAGATTCCAGAATGGGATTACCATCAGGTCGTCACCGAAGAACCCTTCCGCCTACAGATGTTTCAACGCATAGCCGACTATGGTTTCGCGATTATTAACGACGTCCCCGTCGAAGAGGATCAGATAGAACAGCTGGCAGCGGTATTCGGCTTTATTCGACAAACGCATTACGGGCGAATATTCGATCTGATTTCCACACCGCAACAACGCATCCTGGCGCAAACAGCCCATGCCATCAGGCCCCACAACGATGAATTGTTCCGCGACCCCATACCTGGCCTGTTCATGATGCACTGTCTCCGCGCCAGTGATTGCGGCGGCGGTGCGTCGATCCTGGTCGATGGTTTCAAGGCTGCCGACAACCTGCGCGCCCGCAACAGGGATTTGTTTGATTTGTTGTGTCGGGTGCCGATTCCTCACCGCAGGTTCCTGGTCGATGACGTGGACGATGTGGCGCTATCGGCAAAGTGGCGCGTCATAGAGCTGAACCAGTCTGATGATATCGTAGCGGTTCACATCAATGAACGTACCATGGCGCCTCTGGATACCGAGGAAAACCTGACTGAACCGGTTTATCGCGCATTGCAGGAAATGCTGGCATTGGTGTATGCCCCGGAGGCCTGTGTGAAATACCGGCTGGAATCCGGGCAGGCGGCAGTACTGGA
>Ga0265309_10000708_pt1 | contig 13744 bp, 13 predicted proteins | sample Helome_FD_192492 | JGI IMG/M metagenome (GOLD analysis project Ga0265309, IMG submission 192492) | Marine sediment microbial communities from subtidal zone of North Sea - Hel_20160524 (Illumina Assembly) | ecosystem: Environmental > Aquatic > Marine > Subtidal zone > Sediment ...
CGCGGCGCCCTGGCTCGTCGCGCATGGCTTCGCAAACTCGTTGGGGGCCTATGCCCTGTCCGGCCTGCTTCTTCTCATCAGCTACCTGGTGATGAGCATCGTGCCGATCTGGGAGATGTGGCGCCGCTAGGCATGCCCGACGAGCGTGCTAAGAACTAGCCGTGACCGAAGAGGGCAAGTCCGGAAAGCGCGTGGTTGGGGCGTTGTTGGCGCTCGTTCTGGTCGCCGGCCTTGCTGCATGGTTCGGCGCCACGCGTCTGGAGAAGAACACCCGTGCCCTCCAAGAAGTCGAGCGCGCCTCGGTCTTGAGCGAGGGCGTTCTCTACCAGGCTGAGGCGGGCGACCCAGGCTTCGTCATCGCCAAGGACGTCGGCTCGGGAAAAGAGCTCTGGCGGGCCGAGTTGGGCAGCGTCACCAGCAAACCTGCCGTTACGGTTACCGAAGAGGTCATTGGAATTCAGATCGCCGGGACACCCTGGATGACGCTCGACCGCTCGACCGGTGAGCCCGTGGAATGACGCGCGACGCACTGCTGCGGGCGCGTCAGCCCAGTCGTCAGTGAAGCGCGATCGACTGCCAACGCCCACGCTTCCACATCAGGGCAAACGTCACCGACTGAAGGCCGCGGTAAACCACCTGTACGGCAAACACCACGACGAGCCCGAGGCCCATTACCGGACCGAAGAGGTAGACGAGCGGCAAGAAGATGATCCACTGAAAGCTGGTGGCGATGAACATCACGCGCTTGACGTCGCCGGCTCCCATCAAGGCGTTCATCAGAACCATTCCGACGGCATCGAAGAATAGAAACGCAGCGACGAGCCGAAGCGGGTTCTTGGCGAGTGCGAGGGTCGAGGGCTCGTGGATGAAGCCGCTCAGGATCCATTCCGGCACCAGCACTGCTGGGATGCTGAGTGCTCCGACGACCAAGATCGCCATTTTAGTGACGTCCCATCCCCACTGCTTGGCATCGTCCGGATCACCGCGACCGAGCGCTTGGCCCGCAAGCGAGGCTGCCGCCAGCCCGAAGCCGATGCCCGGCAAGATGCCGACGAGCATGAGATCGATGATGACCTTGGTCGCCGCGAGCTCGGGCGTCCCCATGCGGGCGACGAGCGTGAGGAAGACCGTCATGCCCGCGGCGAAGAAGAACTGCTGGAGGCCGGCAGGCGCCGCCAATCGAATGATCGTCGTCATGGTAGCGCGGTCGGGTAGCCCGTGAAGGAACCCAGCGTCGCGAGCATAGCCACGACCGAGCAGGAAGTAGGACGCTGTGCCAAACACGGTCGCGATGGCCGAAGCCACACCGGCACCCATTGCACCGAGCTCTGGCGCGCCCAGGTTTCCGAAGATCAGCACCCAGTTGAGGAAGATGTTGACCACGTGCATCGTGATGAGCGTCCGCATGTAGAGAATCGACTTGTCGACAGCGTTCCAATAGCCGCGAAACGCGAAATTCATTCCCATCGCGAACATCGCGAAAAGCCGCGCCCGGAGGTAGGGCACGCCTTGCTCGACGACCGCCATATCGTTGGTGAGCACTGGGAAGTACTCCGGCGCGAGCGCGATCAGAGTCGCCGACCAGGGGACGGCGATGAGCAGCGCGAGCAGCAGGCCCCCGTTGAGTGGAATCGCGGTTTCGCTGAGCCGCCCTTCCCCCACGCGACGCGCGGCCATGGCCTGAACCCCGGCGGAGAGGCCCAAAATGAACGCGGAAAAAAGGAAATTCGCAAAGCCGCCGAGACCCACGCCTGCAAGAGCGGCGTCGCCGAGCGTGCCCACCATCGCCGTGTCCACGAGGTTGAGCACATTCTGCGAGAGCATGCCGCCTATGATCGGAAGCGCGAGCCCGAGGATTCTCCGCCTGCGCACCAAGGGCACGCCGAGGACGTGCACCTCTGCCTGCGCCGCATCACCCACGGCCCGACTCTAGAACTGTCGCGTACAGCGGCAAGCTATCGGGGCGCCATACGAATGGAACCGTCGAGGCGAATGACCTCGCCATTGAGGTAGCTGTTCTCGACGATGTGGCAGGCAAGCGCGCCAAACTCCTCGGGACGGCCGAGTCGACTCGGGTGCGGGATAGTCGCGGCAAGGGCTGCGCGCATCTCGTCGGGAAGCGAGGCCAGCAAGGGCGTGTCGAAGGTGCCTGGCGCGATCGTCACGACGCGAATCTGCGCTTTCGAGAGGTCGCGTGCAGCCGGCAGGGTCAGCCCTACGATGCCGCCCTTCGAGGCCGAGTACGCCACTTGCCCGATCTGGCCGTCGAAGGCCGCCACCGAAGCCGTGTTGATGACGACGCCTCGTTCGCCATCGTCTGGCTCGTTCCTGGCCATGGCCGAGGCAGCAAGGCGGAGTACATTGAAGGTGCCGATGAGATTGACCGAAATGACTTTCTGAAAGACGCCGAGATCGTGAGGCGTCCCGTCCTTCCCGATCGTTCGCATGCCGAATCCTATCCCGGCGCAGCTGATCGCGGCACGGAGAGTCCCCATCGAGGTCGCCTGATCGACTGCCGCTTGGACTTCATCGGCGTTGCTGACATCGGCCTGCGCATAGGTCGCCGCGTCACCGAGCTCAGCGGCTAGCTTTTTTCCCCGGTCCGCGTTGAGGTCGACGATGACGGCACGCCCCCCTTGGCTCACGAGCTTGCGCACCGTCGCCTCGCCCAAGCCAGAAGCTCCACCCGTCACCAAGGCTACTGAACCAGCAATCTTCATCGCGACCTCCGGCCGCAGATGCTTGGTCGAAGCAAGGCCCCCGTCAAGCAGCTAGCGTGCAGGGCGGCCTGCGGCTAGAACCGGGCGCACTCACGCTGGGTGGGGGACCAGTGCTCTTCAATAGCCTCGACTACATTCTGTTCCTAGGCGTCGCCGTCGCAGGGTTCTGGCTCCTGGCTCGCCATGCACAGCTGCGCATCATCTTCATCTTCGTGGCGTCGTGCCTCTTCTACATGGCGTGGCACCCCGCCTATATCGTCCTGATCCTCGGATCAACGGTCATCGACTACGTCGTCGGCCTTCGGATCCACGCGACAGAGAACGAGAAGAGCCGAAAGCGCTGGCTCATCGTTAGCCTGGTTTCGAACCTCGGGCTCCTCGGACTCTTCAAGTATTTCAACTTTGCGTCGCAGGCGACCGCGGATGTGCTGGCGCTCTTTTTCGGCGTCGAGATCCCAGACCCGCCGTTCCTCGATGTTCTGCTCCCGGTCGGCATCTCCTTTTATACCTTCCAGACGCTCAGCTACACGATCGACATCTACCGACGCAAGCTCGAGCCGACCCGTAACTTCTTCCAGTTTGCCTTCTTCGTTACGTACTTTCCGCAGCTGGTCGCCGGCCCGATCGTCCGCGCTTCACAGCTGCTCCCTCAACTTCAGCGCAAGATCACGCTTCGGGACGAGCAGGTCACGCAGGGGCTCTTCCTCATCGCAACGGGGATGGTGAAAAAGGTCGCCATCGCCGACTACCTTTCGGTCAACTTGGTCGACCGCATTTTTGATCAGCCGGAGTTGTACAGCGGAGCCGAGGTCGTGATCGCGCTCTACGGTTTCACAATGCAGATCTACTGCGACTTTTCTGGCTACACCGACGTCGCCCGCGGCTCGGCGAAGCTGATGGGGCTCGAGCTTCCGAGGAACTTCGACCGACCCTACCAGTCCGCGAGCCCGGCGGAGTTTTGGCGCCGTTGGCACATGACTCTCTCAACCTGGCTCCGTGACTATCTGTACTTCCCGCTGGGCGGCTCCCGCGCCGGTCCTGTCCGCGCGTACTGGAACCTCTGGCTCACCATGTTTCTGATCGGCATCTGGCACGGCGCCTCTTGGACCTTCGTTTTCTACGCGATTCTCCAATCGATGGCGATGGTGATTCACCGATTCTTCTACCGGCGCTCCGGTCGCAATCGCGACACCATCGATGGCTGGCAAGTCCATGCCTTCAAAGTGTTTTGGGCGCTGCAGTTCGTTGTCTTTTCACGCATCCTCTTTCGAGCGACGAGCCTTCAGAACGCCGCAGACGTGACCGCTCGGCTCGGGTCCGGGACCTTTTCAGTCGCCCAGATTTCGCTCGGCGTCTGGGCGATGCTGATCCTGACCTTCGCCGTCCACTACACGCCGAAGCGTTGGTTCGAATCGATCGAGCTCCGATTCAAGTCGATGCCAGCACCCGCGCAGGGCATCGCACTGGCCGTCGTTGGCTTCGTTCTGAGCGTCGTCGCGACGAGCGAAGTGGTTCCGTACATCTACTTTCAATTCTAATGCTCAAGCCAATCCAACGACGTCTCACGCCCCTACAGCACCTGGTCACGGTCGTCGTGTTCATGTTGGTGGCCTGCATGCTGACGTACCTGATCCCTCCCATCCAATCGCTTCGGCCTTGGATTCCGGGTGAAGAGGACGTTCCCATCGTGCGGCTCTTCAAGCGATGGGGCGAAATCCCTGCCTTCGCCGGTCACGGAGGCTCGTACCGCTCAACGGCGGGCGAGGGCTCGGGAACCGAACGCCTCGCCGAAGCGGTCGGGGATACGGTGGCCGCAAATCTGGGCCCGAAGCCGATCGTGGCACCCCCGCGCGGGGCAGAGGAAGGGATCAAGATCGACCCGGCGGAGTACTCGGGGATATCGGTTCAGATCGAAGACCCGACCGGGCGGGGCATGCGTGCATTCTACGCGGCTCTCGAGAAGACCGCGCGCGCTGAGCAAGGCGCCGTTACCCGCGTCGGACACTACGGCGACTCGAGCATCGCGACCGATCTGATCACCGCGACGGTGCGTCAGAACCTGCAGGCGCGCTTCGGCGATGCAGGTCACGGCTTCGTACTCGCGGCCAAAGGGTATATTCCCTACAAGCACCGGGGTGTGATGCAATCGTCCAATCCCGAATCCTGGGAGCTTCGCGAAGTCGTGCGCCGACAGGATCGCAACGGCCGCTACGGCTACGGCGGCGTCCAGTCGAGAGCCATGCGGGGCTCGTGGGCACGCATCGGCACGGCCAAGCGGGGCGACATCGGAAAGCAGGCGTCCCGCTTCGACATCTTTTACGAAGAGCAGCCGCGCGGGGGGAAGTTTTCGGTGCGAGTCGACAGAGAAGACCGCGAGATCGTCTCCACGAAAGCCGATGTGCTCGGTGATGGCGTCCTTTCGATCAACGTTCCCGACGGGCCGCACTCGATCGAGCTTCGCTACCAGCGCGGCGGCCCTGTGAACTTCTACGGCGTAGCCATCGAACGGGAGGGGCCCGGCGTGGTGTACGACTCCCTCGGCCTGGTCGGGGCGCGGGCGAATCGATTGCTCAACTTCGACGAGGCGCACATCCGGCGCCAGCTCGAGCAGCGCGGCACCAACCTCATCGTCCTGGGCTTCGGAGGAAACGAGGCGAGCGACGACCGTACAGAGCAGATGTTCTACGAGGACTACATGAAGGTTCTGCGCCGCATGCGACAGGGTCGCGAAGACCTCGCTTGCCTGGTCTTTGCCCCGCTCGACCAGGCGCGGCGCACCCGTGGTCGGATTCGCACGCTACCGACCATCCCACTGATTGTCGCGGCACAGCGGCGGGCCGCGGTCGACTCGGACTGCGCGTTCTACGATACCTGGCAGGCGATGGGAGGCGAGGATGCGATGCGGCGCTGGTACAAGGCGCGCCCCAGGCTCGCGATGGGCGACTTCCGACACGCCACGCCCGCCGGCTACGAGATCATCGGCAATATGTTCTACAAAGCCATCCTCGCCGGCTTTGCGGACTACCTGTCTCGGGAGCCTTCGACGGCGCCTGCATCTCCGGACGCCTCGACGCCAGGCGCGGCGGTCGTCGGCTCGTCGGACTCGCTCGACTCGATTGACGGGGGCATCCCTTCGAGCAGCGCAGATAGCAATACCTCACCCAAGCGCTGATAACCGACCCGCGTGTAGTGAATGTGATCTTGCGCCGCATACGCGGGATCATTGGCCGCCCAGTGCACCATCGACAGAGCGCCGCCTTGGAACGCCACTAGATCGAAAAAGCCGCAGCCCTGCTCGAGGGCGAGCCGATGCTGCACCTCGATCAGCCGAGCGGTTCGCGCACGGTCTTCGAACACGCGTTCTTCGACTTGCATCGGCCGATCGGACGGACCGATCAGGAGGCAGGAAGCGTCGGGCACCGAGTCACGCATCCGCTCGAGCACTGCACGCAAATCGCGCTCGTAATCTTCGAGAGGTGATTCGTCGCCGCTTTCGTTCGTTCCATACGCGAGCACGACGAGGTCCGGCTTTCGCCTTCGAAGGTGCTCCTGATACACTTCGTCGTCCCAAAGCAGCTGATAGCGCGCACGTGAGCCGTTGATCCCCAGGGTATCGACGACCACACCGGGCTGGTCACGCTCGACCACCAGGCCATACACCCAGACGGGCCGCCTGCTTACGGTTCGGATCTCAAATCGATGAGGGGCGTCGGGCACACGAAAGGCGGCGTAGCCGGTCGAGACCTTGCTCGCGCGCGTGGAGACGCGACGCGCTTTGCGGCCGTCGATGAAGACGTCGACATCGCCGCCGCGAGGATGTTTCTTGTAGTACAGCTCGAAGAAACTTGCCGTTCGCCCGTATTCGCCCTCCTGTGCGGTGTACACGGCGCCGAAAGACCCTGCTCGCTGACTCATCATCGCGATTCCGGCGAGACCAACCCGCTCGACCTCCGCATCACCGACCCGAACGCGCTGCGTCTCCCAGTGCATGCCATCGCTTTCGATGTTGATGTCGCGATGCCGATAGGTGCGCCATGGGTGCACTGGAAGGAGAAAGCCATGACCTCCATCCCCGTAGCGCGTCTGAAGCTCTCGGCGGATGTAACCGGTGAATAGATCGCTGGCGACGTGCGACGCTCCGTAGAACAGAAGCCGGGCCTGCCCTTCCCCCGCGGCCGCACGAGCGAGGGCTCGGTGCATAGCCTTCATCGACTTTCCGTCGCGGTCTTCGATGGCAATGTCGAGGCCGAGCGCGTCGCTCGGCGGTGGCTCGAGGAGCTTTGGCCCCATGCGCTCCTCGGAGCGAACCGGGCTGAGGGCGCCGGCCTCGCCGATCGTCGCAGGCGTCCTCGGAGAGGTATCGGCCGACGTCGTCGACGCCCCATAGCCAAGCGTCCAGACGCCTGCCAGCGCCACACCCAACGACACGATCGCCAACGGCGAACCCCATAGATTCCCGAGCCGCACGCCCTCACAATGGCGATCCCGTACGATCCAGTCAAATTGACGTGTAACCCAGCGAAAAGTCGGCCATGATGCGCGCCATGAAATCGCGTGAGCTGCTGTACTCAGGCCCCCTGTTCGATGTGGCGCGTGTGACCTTCGAAGGTCAGGGCGGCTCCGAAATCGTTCGCGACGTGATCGAGCATCGAGGCGCAGCCGTCATTCTTCCTCTTTTAGACGACGGTCGAGTCGTCCTGATTCGCAACGTTCGCCACTCGGTCGGCAAGGTCCTCTGGGAGCTGCCAGCAGGCACCCTCGAGGCCGGGGAAGCGCCCGAGGCATGTGCCGCGCGCGAAGTGGAAGAGGAAACAGGCTACAGGGCCGGAACCCTCGCTCCGCTCACCGAGTTCTTCGCGTCTCCTGGGATCCTCAACGAGCGTATGCATGGTTTTTTGGCCACCGACCTCGTACAGACGACGCAATCGCTCGACCATGACGAAGAGATCGAGGTGTTCCCGATTCCCCAATGGCAAGTCCGCGACATGATCAAGGACGGTCACATCGAGGACGCCAAGACGATCGCGCTGCTGCTCTATTGGATGCACCTCCATTCCCCATGAATCCTCGCACTGAGAATTGATTCCCATGGAGCTGCTGACCCGCATTCAAGACAACTGGATCGTTCTGCTGATCCCCGTGATCAGTGCGCTGGTGGGCTGGTTCACCAACGTGGTCGCCATCAAAATGATGTTCCAGCCGGTCGAGTTCGTCGGCATTCCACCGTACTTGGGCTGGCAAGGCGTAATCCCCGCCAACGCGCTCCGGCTCGCGAGGGTTTCGAACACGCTGATCACGCAAAAGCTCCTGTCCCTTCGGGAACTGTTCGACGAGACATTCAGCGCCGAATCGTTCGCCGGAAAGCTTGGCGCGGTCATCGACGACGTGACCGAGCAGGTGATTGACGAGGTCGCCAACAAGCACGCCAAAGCGATGTGGGACAACGCGGGCGAGTTCATGCAGAACAAGGTCCGTCAGCAGGTGCGCGCGGAAGTGATCGAGGTCTCGCGCGCAATCGCCATGGACATGGCGGACGACATCGACAAAATCATGGATATCGAGAGGACCGTACTCGAGGCCATCGAGCGTCACAAAGAGCTGATGGGCGAGATGTTCTTCGAAGTGGGCCGCAAGGAGTTCAAGTTTATCGAACGATCCGGACTCTACTTCGGCTTTCTGTTTGGCCTCTTTCAGATGGTCATCTGGGTCCTCTACCCGGCTCCCTGGATCCTTCCCGCAGCCGGCTTCTTCGTCGGCTACCTGACCAACTGGATCGCCATCAAGCTCGTGTTTGCACCGCGCGAGCCCGTGAAGATCGGCCCCCTGAGCGTGCAAGGGCTGTTTCACAAACGGCAGACCGAGGTCGCCGAGGCGTTCGGGCGCACCGTGGCGACCCGAGTGCTGAACGCCGACAACATCGTGACCACAGTCATGCAGAGCGAGGGGGCGGCGCAGATGAACCGAATCGTCGAGCGTCGAATCGGCGAGCTGATCTCCAAATACGAGGCCCACCCCTTGGCTGCCATGGTCATGCCGGAAGAGAAGCGACCTGCCCTTCGAGCCGAGCTCCTAGAACGGATCCAGACCGAATGGCCAAAGCCGGGCGGCTTCTTTCACACGTTCGCGGCAGAATCGGTAGACCTCCAAGGGGAGCTCGAACGCCGGATGAAAGCGCTCGACCGCGAAAGCTACGAGGGGGTGCTCCGGCCTGCGTTCCAGCAAGACGAGTGGAAGTTGATCGCTGCGGGGGCCGTGCTTGGCACCATTGCAGGCGTCCTGCAGCTGGTTTTTATCTTCGGCGATGCGATGGAGCGCCTCAGCCGCTAGGCGCCCGGGCGCTGGCCGAACGCTCGCTCAACGGCTACACCTTTGACCGTGGAACAAACCGCAACGCTGCTTGTCTGCTGCCCCGATCGCAAAGGCCTCGTCGCCGCCTTGGCGCAGGTCCTCTACGGTCACGGTGCCAACATCCTCGACGCCGACCAGCACACCGATCCGGTGGCCGGCCAATTCTTCCAACGCATCAAGTTCGACATGTCGGAGCTGCACACCGATCGGAGAAGCTTGGAGACGGCGATTTCTGAGGTCGCCGGCCGCTTCTCGATGAGCTGGCGCATCGCCGACGGCACGAACCTCTTTCGGACCGCGATCTTCGTCTCGAAGTACGACCATTGTCTGTATGACCTCCTGTTGCGCCAACGCGCCGGAGAGCTCTCGACCGAGTTCGCGATGATCATCAGCAACCACGAAGACCTCCGGCCGGTGGCGGAGCAGTTTGAGGTCCCGTTCCATCACTTGCCGATCAGCAAGGAAACGAAGCCTGCTCAAGAGCGTGAAGCGCTCGCGCTGCTGAAGGCCGAGGGCGTCGATCTCGTGGTGCTCGCTCGGTACATGCAGATTCTCAGCGATGACTTCCTGAAGGCCTATGACGGTCAGGTCATCAACATCCACCATTCGTTCTTGCCGGCGTTCATGGGAAGCAAGCCCTACCACCGAGCCTTCGAACGAGGCGTGAAGCTGATCGGCGCAACGGCGCACTACGCCACGGCAGACCTGGACGAGGGCCCGATCATCGAGCAAGACGTCGTCCGCTGCTCACACCGCGACTCCGTGCAGGACCTGGTCCGCAAGGGCCGCGACCTCGAGAAAGTCGTGCTCGGGCGTGCGGTGCGTTGGCACCTCGACGACCGAATCCTCGTCTACGACAATAAAACGGTCGTTTTCAACTAGGAGTCTCCATGTCCGAACGAGTTCAACTCAGCATCGACAACCACGTCGCTACGGTTCGCATGTCGCGTCCCGAAAAGCGCAACGCGCTGGACGCCGACATGTTCGAGGCGCTCATTCAAACCGGCAAGCGCATCATTGCGGACAAGAGCGTTCGCGCAGTCGTGCTCCACGGTGAAGGCAAGGCCTTTTGCGCCGGGCTCGACTTTGGGTCGTTCATGGGGTCGCCCGATCTGATGCAGAAGCTCTTGTCGCGGGACGAAGAAAGCCCTGCCAACATGGCGCAACGGGCTGGTTGGATTTGGCAAGAGGTCCAGGTCCCGGTCATCGCCGCCATCCATGGCTTTGCCTTCGGGGGCGGGCTGCAAATTGCGCTCGGCGCGGATCTTCGCTACGTCACGGCCGATTCGCAGTTCTCGGTCATGGAGATCAAATGGGGATTGATTCCAGACATGAGCATCACACAGACGATGTTGGATATCGTCCCGCTCGACGTCGCAAAAGAGCTCACGTTCACCGGGCGGACCATTTCCGGCACTGAAGCGCTTGCGCTCGGGCTCGTGACCAAAGTGTCCGAGGACCCGCTCGCGGATGCGCTCGAAACCGCAAAGTTGATCGCGACGAAGTCGCCGCATGCCATCCGGGCAGGAAAGACACTCCTCCGGGACGCACCCAAGATGTCCCGCACCGACGCGCTCAAGCTCGAAACCGCGCTTCAGGTCACCCTGCTCGGCAGCCCCAATCAAATGGAGGCGGTGCAGGCGAACATGATGAAGCGCGATCCCGAGTTCAAAGACCCAGATTGACGCGACGGCCTAAGCAGGCTCCGCCGGCCGCGACACACGCGGCTGGTACTGGCAGCAATCCGGCGGGCAGACGTCGTGCGAAGGGCCGCGCTTTCCCAAGGCTTGACGAACGCTGACCTTGCCGAGTCGCTCCTCGATGAGCTCGCGAATCATGGCGACGAAGGCAGGGTGCGTCCCGACGGTGGGCGCGCGGGTCAGTGTGATACCGAGCTCGCTGGCGTGGTCGCGTGCCTCGTGGTCGAGGTCCCAGACGACCTCCATGTGGTCTGAAACGAAGCCGATCGGTGCGACCACCACGTCGTTGGTGTTGATCTGCGCGAGCGCATCGAGGTGCTCGAGGATGTCGGGGCCGAGCCAAGGAACGTGCGGTGGGCCGCTTCTACTTTGGTAGACGAGCTGCCATCGATCGTGGCGTGCCCCTTCGGCAACCAGGCGAGCCGTTTCTTCTATCTGATCGGCGTAATCGCAGTTCTCGGCCATGGAGATAGGAATGCTGTGGGCGCTAAAAGCGACGCGAGCGCATTCCCGGCGCTCTTTGGGCAGCGTCTCGAGCGCTGCGAGAAGGCATTCGACGTTGGCCTCGATGAAGCCGGGGTGGTTGTAGAAGACGCGGAGCTTGTCCACGACGGGCGCACCCTCACCCAGCTCCTTGCGAGCCTCCTCGATGGACTCCCGGTACTGTCGGCACCCGCTGTAGCTGCTGTAGGCCGACGTGACGAACGCCAGCGCTCGCTTCTTCCCGTCGTCGCGCATCTCTCGAAGCGCCTCGAGGATGAAGGGGTCCCAGTTGCGATTTCCCCAGTAGATCGGCAGGTCGATTTCGCTCTTGCGAAGCTCTTCTTCGAGGGCTGCGATCAAGGCCCGGTTCTGGTCGTTGATCGGGCTCTTTCCCTCGAAGTGATTGTAGTGCGCCGCGACTTCTTTGAGCCGCTCGGGCGGAACGTTTTTGCCCCGTACCACGTTCTCGAGGAACGGCATCACGTCTGCACGATTCTCCGGCCCCCCGAAAGACACCACGAGAATACTGTCGTACTCCAAATCCGTATCGCCCACGGCGGAACTCTCGCGCCTAAAACCCTCGGTGGCAAGTCAAGAGTGTTGCCAAGCGATCGTAGCTGTGCTCTAGCTTGGCCGTGCGGGTTACCATATTGGGTAGCGGAAGCGAGGGGAACGCGCTTCTCTTGGAGTCTAGGACAACGTCTGTCCTGGTCGACGCCGGTCTCTCGCATCGCAGGCTCGTTCAGCGCTTCGAATCCATCGGGCGAGAGCCCCCGAAGAACATTGCCGCCATCATCGTGACCCACAGCCACAGCGACCATGCGACGCATGCGTCGACCTATTCGACGCGTCTGCGCTGCCCGGTTCGCGCCAGCGAAGCGACCATGCCATCGATACGCCTTCGTCCTGCGGCGCAGGCCGAAACTTTCACCTCCGGGAAGCGTTTCGTTCTCGGTGACATCACAGTTCACTCGCTCTCAATTCCGCACGATGTGCCTCAGGTCGCGCTCCGATTCGAAACGAAGGTGAGCAGCATCGGCCTGGTGACCGACCTAGGGCACGTTCCCAAAGGGCTCGCGGCTTTCGTCGGCGAATGCGAAACCCTTCTACTCGAGAGCAACCACGACCCGGACATGCTCACCGAAGGCCCGTACCCCGCGATGCTCAAGCGGCGAGTGAGCGGGTCGCATGGACATCTTTCCAACGGCCAAGCGTCGGACTTGCTGGCAAGGCTCCGAGATCCGCCGAAGCGCGTCGTTCTCATGCATTTGTCCGAAACCAACAACACCGCCCGGCTCGCGCGCAGCTCCGCCGAGGCGGCGCTCGGCCATCGAGGCACCGAGCTTTTCCTCGCGCACCAACGAAAGCCGCTGGAGCTCGGGCCCAGATTCGAGCCGCAAATGCAGCTAGGGCTTTAGCGGGGAACTCATGGGCCTTTGGTACGACGAAACCCTCGATGACCACACCAGACTAGGACTCCGGGTCAAGGAGACTCTCTTCTCGGGACAGAGCGCCTACCAGCAGGTCGAGGTGATCGACACGGTGGGCTTCGGGCGGGTGTTGATCATCGACAAGGTGTTCATGACGAGCGAATACGACGAGTTTCTCTACCACGAAATGCTCGCACAGCCGGCGCTATGCACGGCGCGGAGCATCGCAAGAGTTTTGGTCATCGGCGGTGGCGACGGTGGGACCGTGCGAGAGGTGCTTCGTCATCCAGATGTCAAGCACTGCGCGATGATTGAGATCGACGAAATGGTCGTCAACGTTTCGAAAGAGTACCTCCCCGGGATCGGAACGGCGTGGGACGACCCGCGCCTCGATCTCCGCTTCATCGATGGGCGGGAGTACGTCGCGCGGAGCAACGACGAGAAGTACGACGTCATCTTGCTCGATGGAACCGACCCCGTCGGTCCCGGTGCAGTTCTCTTCGATGCAAGCTTTTACGCCGGCTGCAAACGCATGCTCACACCCGGTGGAGTGATGGCGCTCCAGAGTGAGTCTCCACTGCTGATGATGGACCTTTTCGTCGAAACGCAGCACCGGCTCCGCAAGCTCTTCTCCGAAGTGCACCCCTATCTGGGTCCGGTACCGCTCTACGGGACGGGTACCTGGAGTTGGACCTGGTGCTCGGATACGGGCGAGCCATTGCGAGCGATTCGTGATCGGCAAGGCGCGATCGTCGAAGGCTCCAAGGCGTACAACGAAGAGCTACACCAAGCGATCTTTGCCCTGCCAAACTACGTCAAACGCGCGCTCAAGCTCTGATACCGGGGCGCGGAAAAAACCCGTCACGGGGTTCCATCGAACGGCTCGGCTTGCAAGGGTGGTCGGATGCACTTGGGAGCTTTGACCACGCAAGCCTCGCCTCGGAACTCGCGCCAATCTGCGGTGGTTGCTGTCTTGCAGATTGTCACTCGTTACGTCGACTCCACCCCATGACGTGTTTTTTCCGCGCCTCGGTATGCCCGTCGCAAGCCGCTCTTGGATCGC
>Ga0265309_10000709_pt1 | contig 13737 bp, 10 predicted proteins | sample Helome_FD_192492 | JGI IMG/M metagenome (GOLD analysis project Ga0265309, IMG submission 192492) | Marine sediment microbial communities from subtidal zone of North Sea - Hel_20160524 (Illumina Assembly) | ecosystem: Environmental > Aquatic > Marine > Subtidal zone > Sediment ...
TAAGAACATTATCGACGAAGCAGGACGCTACAGGCGCAGCGACCCGAAGCACCTGCTCGCTGAACTGGTCGTCAATCCTGACTGGGTCATTGGGCGCTCCGATGATGGCTGGATCACCGTGCAGTATCCGGGCAGCACCAACCATGCCGAGTTATTGATCGTCAATGACAAACTGGCGGAAGTCCGGACGCAAGCCGATATTCCTTTGCGCGGTCGCGTCGCCGTTACTTGGCGATGGAACTGGTCCGAATTGCAGGCACCGCGATTGGAGCTATTCGTCGAAGGCAATATTGTATTTGGCGCGACGGCAAGCTGGGAAACGCTCGACGCCGCGGAGACGAAGAAACTCTGGGCACTTAGTGGCGGCCAGGAGCCCGTGCAGGTGTCGGGCGATCGCTGGCCAGCGCGGATCGATCTCGATACAGAGAAGATCGCAGAAAACGTACACCTTGTCACAGGAGTGCGAACCGGCTTCGCGCATATCGTCATCGAAACGACAGCAGGCCTGGTCGTCGGTGACGCACCTGCCGGCTGGGTCGAGTTGCAGCAACTTCCGCCGGCCGATCTCGTACCGGGATACAGTATCAGCCCCTTGTCCGAGAATTTCGTGGATTACCTCAACGCTCAGTTTCCGGATACGCCGATCCATGCTGTAGCGCTCACGCACGCGCATGATGATCATGCCGGCGGCGCACGCGCTTTCGCGGCCGCGGGTGCCAAAGTCTATGCACCAGAAGGTGTGGCAGCGTTTTTGTCCGAAGCACTCAATCTCGAGCAAATGCCCGACGATCGTCTGAGTGCACTCGACGGCTCAGTCACCGTCTTGCCGGTCACGGATCGACTCATACTCGGCGACGATGAAGTTGAGCTCATCGTGCTTCCCGGCGGACCGCACGTCGATACGTCACTCGGCATCCTGGCGAAAGCTGCCGGCGTGTTTTACCAGTCTGACCTGCACGTGCCGCGTTCGGACGATGACTCGCCACGTACAGATCGCGCGGTAACGGAGTGCTGGTTCGCAGCTTGGGCCATTGCAAATCTCCCAGCGGATGCCAATGTCATCAATTCACATACGCCTCCGCGCACCCCTGTGTCGCGCCTGGCGAAGTACCTCCAAAGTGAGACCTGCCGCAGACTTTAGTGATCAGGGTCGCGATTGCACTTCCATTTAGCCGCGGGTCTGTTATAGTCCGCCGCGTCTTGGCGCACTTCGGTCTGCGCCGTTCACTCCAGAGCCCGTACATTCCCGGCCATCGGAGTCACTTTCCAATTTCCAGCCTGGACCGAATCCGGCGCGATTGACACCGCGGACGGGTCAGGCGACCCGGAGTAAAATCACAATGTTATTTAACAAGCTCGGCCTGTCGGCCGAATTGCTGCGTGCTGTCGATGAAAAAGGCTACAGCGCAGCGACACCCATCCAGCAGCAGGCTATCCCTCACATACTCGAGGGCCACGATATTCTCGCTGGAGCCCAGACGGGCACGGGCAAGACCGCAGGTTTCACCCTGCCGTTACTACAGCGTTTGCAGTATTCACAGGTCAACCGCCGCAGCATCAGGGCCCTCGTGCTAACCCCCACGCGCGAACTCGCCGCCCAGGTTGGCGACAGCGTTCGTGACTACGGACGCTATCTTCCGTTCCGGACTGCAGTAATCTACGGCGGAGTCAGTATAAACACGCAAATCAGCAAGCTTCGTAAAGGCGTCGATGTCGTCGTGGCGACACCCGGGCGACTGCTGGATCACATGCAGCAAGGGACTATCGATCTATCGGCCATTGAAGTACTGGTACTCGACGAAGCTGATCGCATGCTCGATATGGGATTCATTCGCGACATTCGGAAGATCCTCAAAGTGCTGCCCGAAGAGCGCCAGAATCTCCTGTTCTCGGCGACCTTTTCCGACGACATAAGGAAACTCGCGGCGCGAACGCTGAACGCTCCTGCGGAAATCCAGGTTGCGCAGGAGAATACAACAGCAGATCGTGTCAGCCAGCTGGTCTACCCGGTAGACAAGAGCCGCAAGCGCGAACTTCTTTCACACCGCATTGGCGCCGAGAACTGGCGTCAGGTACTGGTATTCACACGGACCAAGCACGGCGCCAATCGCCTCGCAAAGCAACTCGAAACGGACGGCATTACCGCGACCGCGATTCACGGCAACAAATCACAGGCAGCCCGTACTCGCGCGTTGCGTGATTTCAAGGACGGTTCGGTCCGGGTACTCGTCGCGACCGATATCGCCGCTCGTGGACTCGACATCGATCGACTGCCGCATGTCGTCAATTTCGAGTTACCGCACGTTCCCGAAGACTATGTGCATCGAATTGGCCGGACGGCTCGCGCGGGCAACGATGGGCACGCTATTTCGCTCGTCTGCATCGACGAGAAGAAACTGCTGGCCGACATAGAACGCCTGCTCGGCACCAGGATTCCGAAGGAAGTCCAGCCGGGGTATGAACCGAATCCACGCATCAAGGCCGAACCCATTCGCAACGGTCGGCCACAGCGACGGCACAGGAACCAGGCACCGCGACAGCGTCGCAAACGAGCCTGACTCGCGGAATTTGCACAGCGGTTTTGAACAGAAACTACCGGCGACGGCACTTTATCTCGAGTGACGCAAAATCGTAGATGTAGGCTGGCGCCACCGATGCGGCAATGCCGGATCCGCCATTGCTGGTCTTTTCACCGGCGTTCGCCCGCATCCATTCACCATACTTGAGGTCGCCCGTAAAGCGGAATGACGGGCGCACCGACCACCGGTATGTCTTGCACGGGTCGAGTTCCTCGGCCACCGCGTGACTGGTCGTGGGTACGCCGTTTGCCGAATAGACGAGGCGATCCATGTCGTAGATTTCGACGTCGTAGGTGATATCCGCCTCGCTAACAGTGCTCGCCAAAGAGACGGGGTCACCGCCGTGCAGCACCAGTTCCCACACGAGCGTGGGTGTCGACGACTTACTGATCCCGACCCAGTCGTTCTTTTTGATTTTCTTGATATCAGAGGATTTCACCGGCCTGAGTTCGTGCTTCAAACTGGTCCTGTGGAATAGCTCAGCCGATATCTCACGCCCGATATAGTGTTTCGCGAAATTGACATAGTCGTGCCAGAGAGCGTGATCATCCCTGTTCCAGTTCGACAAGGTATCGCGATCCTGGTATTCGACCCGCGTCTTGTAAACATCGCTGCCATCGCTAACGCGTCTTAGCGTCGCGTCGGCCGACGTAATGATGATGGCTTCCTTGCCTTTTACGTCGATCGTCACATCCCTGAGGCTGATGTACAGAACGGCCTCCGTGTCTTGAGGGAGCGTCGCCGTGGGCGCCATAAGCCTGGCATCCATACCCGGGACCTTCCGAAGCCCCCAGAAAACATCACTGGCGATCGCATTGTTACTGAGTGGCTGGCTGGCCGCCTCGGCCAGATCCCGGGTCAGCCCGTCGCGAAATTCCTGTATTTCGCGTTGGGTGTAACCCGAAATGCCGCCGATGATCGCTCCGGGCAAAGTCAGGATCGGGAACGGGATACCGACAGGGATTCCACCGACCTCGGTCTGGACCCCCTTGCCGATCTCGGAACCCTGCGCAGCTCCGACTCCGAACCCCGGCGTCTCGTTCTTGTAATCGCCCGTCACCGCCTGACCAGCCGGGCTTTCCGTCGGCAACACCACGATTTTCGTGACGGCACGACGTGCCTCCTCGGGCATCTGAGGAAGAGGATCCGACGTTGCCAATTCCGGTTGTTCCTCCGGCGGGTTGCTGATCGCCCATGCACATGCGGCCGTGGCACCTGCCACGAGGATCAGTGTCCTGCAGAATGTCGCGAGCGAATACATACTCGACATTGTAGCAACTGATATCCCATATTCGACCACAGTCCGGTGCGTGATCAGGCCTGTTCTGTCCTTTCGACGAAATGGAGCCCATTGAGTACCGTGCTCGTATCGATAAGGACCTTGTGGCGCCTACCTGATTCGTCAGCGTAAACCAGTTCGAGCATGACGGGAGATGGCGCAAGCGGAAAGAAAAGGTCGAGCGACGCTTCCTGGCCTGGTGAAACATTCAGTGGCAGATGCGTCTGGCGCTTCTCGATCTCCTCGTTCACAGCGCTGTTGTTGATTCCGCGCGCAATGCCCCCGACCGCGATTGCCGGGCCAAGAAAAACCAGCCCTGTCATCGCGGTGCCGGCGACACCTATTGAGGAAGAACCGGACAGAATTGCGCCATAAGCAGCAGCATTTACTGAAGCCACGCCTACAACAGCGACTGCCGTACCTGCGAGTATCATCGTTCCCGCGCCGCGGCCTGCTTTGACCTTCAGACCGGCATCGTGATATCGCCGTGCAGCAGTTCTGCTGCCACTGACCAGATGCTTCCTGTCTGACCGTGGTTCAACCCGTGTATACAGGGAATCGATGACTGTTACTTCGACGATGCTCAGCGTCTGGGTCGACTGGTTGCTGACCCGGAGAAGGTATTCATCCCAGTCTGCATTTTTTGCCCAGGTGCCAGGGCCGTCCCGGACGACAACCCAGTCCAGGGTGGCGCTTATGTTGGCGTCGGCGTTCGTGGCAAGGGAATTCTCCACCTGTAACGGGTGCGGCTCTTTTAGCATTTTCGTTCCGCCACAGCCTGCCAGCGAAGAACAGAATGCAATCATCGCTGTGATCGTCAGGTATGTCCGAATGGTGTTGTTCATGGCGTCCTCCTTTGCCACCCAGAATGCGGATGACTGCCTATCTGGTCCTGACGGCATTACGATGATCTTCTGAGGAAATCACGGCCACGGGCCGGGCAGCCGGCTCCATTTGTTACAATTGGTAGCCGACAGCGGGATAACTCAATGAATTTGAAAACGTTTTTCTACGCAGGCGTCATCATGGCCACGCTTTTCTTCTCAAGCGCTGCCAGGCCAGAGCCTGCCCAGGACCCGCTTGCGGGATTTGTGCCGTTTATTGGCGGCCAGTGGCACATGGAAGGCAGCTACACCGAGCTCGAATGGGGCGTCAGCCGTCAGTCGGTCAAAGCGCGCAGCTACTTCGTTGTCGACGGACATTCGAAGCTCGTGTCCGAGGGCTTCTGGTACTGGCATCCAGGAGAGCGGCAAATCAAGGGCATATTTACGGCGATAGATATGCCCGTCGTGCTATTCGTGTACACGATGCGCTTCGAAGGGGCTGCGATGATTGGTGACCTCAAGGCCTTTGCTGCAAACGGAAAGGAGACAGAGTTCATCGAGACCTGGAAGCTCGTGGACGACTCGCACTTTGCGTGGACGCTCTCCAGCATGACGGCCGATGGCCAGGAACAGTCGATGAGCGGCACGTACACAAGGCGAATGAACTAGCGCCTGACGGTAACCGACTTCACCTGCGCAAAAACCTGGTCTCCCTTGCCGAGGTCCAGGTTGGTCACTGAACGGCGTGTCACCTCGGCCACAAGAAGGTCGTCACCGACTGTGAGCCTCACGAGATTCGTCGCCGGGCCGGTCGGCTGTAAATCATCGATTTCAGCCGGCAGCACATTCAGAATGCTCGTCTTTTGCGGTCGCGTGCGACAGATGCTCACGTCGCTCGCCGCTATTCGCAGGCGCATATTGGGAATCGTCGAATCGAATTCTCCTGGCACCAGCAGCTCTCCACCCGAGAATCGAAACTGTGTCAGGTCGTAATCGCTGTCATAGCGAATGGGCCTTGCGTTTATGACGGCTCCCGCGTTGCGCCCCGTCAGCATCGGAATATCGAGCCTTGCGAGCATGGTATGCAGTTCGCCGTCGGCGATCACGCGCCCGTTCTCGATAAGTACCAGGTGATCGCACACGCGACATATCTCATCAATGCTGTGGCTCACGTAAATGATCGGCACCGACAACTCGTCATGCAGCCGATCGAGGTAGGGCAACAATTCATCCTTGCGACGCTGATCGAGCGACGCAAGGGGTTCATCCATGAGGATCAGGTCCGGCGAACGCAGCAGAACGGCCGCGATCGCCACTCGCTGTGCTTCGCCACCTGACAACTCGGCGGGTTTGCGGCCCAGCAAGGTGCCAATACCCAGCATATTGACGACCGCGTCGGTCTCAAGTCTCGGCTTACGCGCCCGCCGAAACCCGTACTCGATATTCTCTCGCACGTCCATATGTGGAAAAAGCTGGGGCTCCTGGAACACGTAGCCGATGTCTCGCTCGTGCGGCGCTCGCGAACCGGAGCCTGCTTCGAGCCCGGCGATGCATCGCAACAACGTGGTTTTGCCGGAACCCGACTCGCCGAACACTCCGGTAACACCTTTGGCCGGAATCGCCACATCCACATCGAGACTGAACGCCGCCCGCTGGATCGTGTGTCGCAACGGAATCAGCTGCGAAACGATGCTGCTGACATTATTCATCGTTCACTCCAGCGCCGGTTGACCAGGTACATGGCAAGCAAGACGACAAACGCGAAAGCCAGCAGCAGCAATGACATTTGGTGAGCGGCGCCGTAGTTCAACGTCTCGACTTCATCGTAGATGGCGATCGAAACTACTCGTGTCTCACCCGGTATGTTTCCGCCAACCATGAGCACGACACCGAATTCGCCGAGCGTGTGCGCGAAAGCAAGCACTGCGGCCGCCACGAAACCGCGAACCGACATGGGTGCCGCCACCGAGAAAAAAGCGTCGAGCTTCGTTGCGCCTTGCAGCCACGCGAACTCGAGCGTTTGCCGGGGCAACGCCTCGAACGCATTCTGCATGGGCTGTACAGCAAATGGCAGGCTGTAAACGCAGGACGCGATTACGAGGCCCGTGAACGAAAACGTCAGCGCACTACCGGTCAGCTGCACCCACCAGCTGCCAATGGCGCCATTCGGGCCCAGCAGGATGAGCAGGTAGAAACCGAGCACGGTAGGTGGCAAGACGATAGGCATCGCAACGATCGTCTGCGCCACGGGCTTCCACCTCGATGCCGTCTGCGATAGCCACCAGGCAAGCGGCGTTCCCACCACGAACAACACGAGCGTCGTGGCGAGCGCGAGTTGCACGGACAGCCAGAGCGGACCGAGGACGTTCATCGGCCAGGCACTCCGTAGCCGCTTCTCCTGATAATTGCCGCCGCCTGCTCGTCGGCCAGGTAGTCAACAAACTCGCGCGCCGCAGCATTGCCCGCCGCCGATTTCAACAGGACGAGCTGCTGGTCGAGCGGCGATCCTTCGGAATCCGGCACAGTCCAATTACAGCTCGTTGAAGGCAGGTTGCGGTGGCGCAGTTGCGACGCAGCGATGAATCCCAGGGTCGCATTGCCCGTAGCAACGAATTGCAGAGTCTGTGAAATGTTCTCGCCGAATACCGCGCGCTTTTTTGCCTGCTCCCAGAGGCCGGCGTCGACCAGGAAATCTCTCGCAGCTTTTCCGTATGGCGCCGTTGCCGGATTCGCGATTGCGAGATGTCGGTAGTCGCCGCGATTCAGGACTTCCCGGCAATCGCGACCGACGAGCGTCCGATCACCCGACCACAATACCAGCGCGCCTCGTGCGTACGTCGTACGAGAGCCCGGTACCGCGTGACCACCCTGCTCCAGAAGTCTCGGCCTTTCTGCGTCGGCCGCAAGAAAAACGTCGAACGGCGCACCGTTCAGGATTTGCGCATACAGTTTGCCCGTGGAACCACCGCTGAGTCGCACCTCAATTGATGATGTCTCGGAAAATCGCTTCGAGAGTTCCGCGGCGGTCTGTATGAAATTACTGGCGACAGCAACCCTGACAACGTCGTCGGCCAGCAGGCTGGTCGGCAGCAATGCTGCGATGAGCAGCAGCTTGCGCATGGATGCTAATTCACAAGCTGCGCTTTCTTTTGCCTGCGAAAACGGTGCAACAGGGGCTCGGTATAGCCACTGGGTTGTTCGCAACCCTCGAACACGAGCGCACACGCGGCTTGAAAAGCGATGCTTGTATCAAAATCGTCACTCATACGTTCGTATGATGCATCACCCTCATTCTGCCTGTCGACGACTTTCGCCATGCGCTCAAAGGTTTCTCGAACCTGCTCCTGGCTTGTAACGCCATGCAGCAACCAGTTAGCCATGTGCTGGCTGGAGATTCGGAGCGTTGCGCGGTCTTCCATGAGACCGACGTCATTAATGTCAGGTACTTTCGAACATCCTACGCCCTGGTCGATCCAGCGAACCACGTAACCCAGGATACCTTGCGCATTATTGTCGAGCTCAGCCTGCACTTCTGCCGCGCTCAATCCGCTGACGTCGGCCAGGGGCGGGGTCAGTATGTCATCCAGGCTGGCCAGCTCGCGTTTCGCCAAGACCTCCTGGCGATCACGAACGTTAACCGCATGGTAGTGCATCGCATGCAGAGTCGCGGCCGTTGGCGAAGGCACCCAGGCGCAGTTGGCGCCGGCCTCGGGATGCGCCTGCTTGGTCGACATCATTTGCAGCATCTCATCGGGCTTGGGCCACATGCCCTTACCGATCTGCGCTTTGCCCGGAAGCCCGCAACGAATGCCAACGTCGACGTTCCAGTCCTCGTAAGCGTTGATCCAGGGCTCGAGCTTGATGGCCTCTTTTGGCAGCACCGAGCCCGCCTGCATGCTCGTATGAATTTCGTCGCCGGTCCTGTCGAGAAAGCCCGTGTTGATGAATACGACACGTTTCGACACCGCACGAATGCACTCCGGAAGGTTGACGGTTGTACGACGCTCCTCATCCATGACGCCAACCTTGATCGTGTTCGCCTCGAGGCCGAATAAGCTCTCGACCCGCGAAAACAGTGTATCGGCGAACGCCACCTCATCGGGACCATGCATCTTTGGTTTGACGACGTAGATGCTGCCTGTTCGACTGTTGGGCGCATGCTCGTCGCGGCGCCGATCCGTCAACGCGCAGGCAGTCGTCATCACCGCGTCCAGCAGCCCCTCGAATATCTCGTCACCCTCGCCATCGAGCACGGCATCCGTAGTCATCAGGTGCCCGACATTGCGTACCAGCAGCAGGCTTCGTCCCGAGAGCGTCAGCGGCTCGCCGTCTACCGCCGTGTAGACGCGGTCGGCACTGGGCCGGCGCACGAGCGCCTTGCCGCCTTTGTCGAACGTCGCCTCAAGGTCAGCCTTCATGAGACCGAGCCAGTTGCGGTAGACCGCCGCCTTGTCTTCTGCATCGACTGCAGCAACCGAGTCCTCGCAGTCCTGGATCGTCGTAACGGCCGATTCGAGAATCACGTCGGCAACGTTGGCTGTTGCCTCATGGCCAACAGGATGGTCGGGATCGACCTGTATCTCTATGTGCAGGCCATTATTGCGAAACAGGTAGCAGCGACGGTCACCATTCTCGTCGAACCCGACGAATTGCCCGGTATCCGCGAGATGCACTGCCTCACCGCTGGCCAGCGACGCCACGAATGAGTGGGTATCGTCGGATCGGTCGATGCCGTAGTCGTTGACGTCGGCGTGGCTTACGCCGGCGAGCGGAATTGTACGGTCGAGGAATTCCGTGGCGTACCGGATGACCGCGGCCCCGCGCGTCGGGTTGTAGGGGCCATCGCGCTGCTGACCGTTGTCCTCGCCGATGACGTCGGTGCCGTACAGGGCGTCGTAAAGGCTGCCCCAGCGCGCATTGGCGGCATTGATTGCAAACCGTGCATTGCTAACGGGTACGACGAGCTGTGGGCCCGCAATCTCGGAGATCTCGTCATCGACGTTCGCCGTCTCAATCGCAAACGCGTCGCCGGCATCCTCGAGGTAGCCAATGTCTTTCAGGAAGTCGACGTAGTCGTCATGCGACCAGTCTTGCCCCTTGCGTGCCAGGTGCCATTCGTCGATCCGCGCCTGCAGCTCATCTCGCCGCTCGAGCAACGCCCGATTGATCGGCGTCAGCTCCGCGACAATAGACTCCAGGCCCTGCCAGAACTTCCCGGACGCTTTACCGATCTCCGGCAGGAGCTCGTTCTCGACGAACTCGAAAAGCTCCGGGGCGATGCTCAGCGCACCGACCCGGCGTCGATCTGAAATACTCATTTCTTCAACCACCGCTGATTCCACGAGCATTAGCTCCTGCCGGACCGTCTCCTGTCAAACTGTTCAGGCGACGAACTGTTCCTCTTCGGTACTGCCATCCAGGGCGGTTGTTGAAGACAGGCCATCCATGATCGTGTTCTGTACCGCATCGAAGTACCCGGCCCCGACAAAGGACTGGTGTTTCACGGCGCGGAACCCGTGCTGCTCATCTGCGAATTCCTTCTGCTGCAGCTGAGAGTACGCGTACATGCCTTCCTCTTTGTAGGCCTTACAGAGGTTGAACATGCTGGAGTTAAGCGCGTGCCAGCCGGCCAGCGTGATGAACTGGAACTTGTAGCCCATCTTGCCGAGTTCTTCGCGGAAGATCTTCATCGTTGCATCGTCGAGATTCGCCTTCCAGTTGAACGACGGCGAGCAGTTGTAGGACAGCAACTGATCCGGGTACACGGCATGAATCGCGTCCGCGAAGCGCTTCGCCTGTTCGAGGTCAGGCTTGGACGTCTCGCACCAGATCATGTCGGCATAGGGCGCGTAAGCGAGGCCGCGCGCGATGGCCTGGTCCATACCAGCCTTCGTGCGATAGAAGCCTTCGGGCGTGCGCTCTCCCGTGATGAACTCGTGGTCGCGCTCGTCGGAATCCGACGTGATCAGGTTCGCCGCATCCGCATCGGTGCGCGCGAGCAGAACGGTCGGAACGCCGCAAACGTCAGCCGCCAGTCGTGCCGCACTGAGCTTGGCGACAGCCTCGTTTGTCGGCACAAGTACCTTGCCGCCCATGTGGCCGCATTTCTTGGCGGACGAAAGCTGGTCCTCGAAATGTACGCCAGCAGCACCGGCCTTGATCATAGCCTTCATGAGTTCGAACGCATTCAGGTTGCCGCCGAAACCGGCCTCCGCATCGGCCACGATGGGCGGGAACCAGTCGATGCTGTCGTCGCCGTTCAGCGCGTGGATTTCGTCGGTACGAATGAACGCATTGTTGATGCGCTCGACCATCTTCGGCACCGAGTCGACCGGATACAGGCTCTGGTCCGGGTACATCATGCCGGCGCTGTTACCGTCACCTGCAACCTGCCAGCCCGAGCAGTAAATGGCCTTGAGGCCGGCCTGGATTTCCTGGACTGCCTGGTTGCCGGTCAACGCGCCCAGGCCGCAGAGAGGTTCTTCCTGGTTCACAAGCCGCCACATTTTCTCGGCGCCCAGGCGGGCCAGCGTGTATTCAACCTGCACCGTACCGCGCAACTTGACCACGTCCTCGGCGCTGTATTCACGCCGTACGCCTTTCCAACGCGGGCTCTCGGCCCATTCTGATTGGAGTTTCCTGATCTGTTCCTGCTTCGTCATGACCTTGTCCTTTAGTAAGCGGGTCTCGCTGCGCCGGATTGTCTGTCTGCCAGCATGTTTCGTAAATCCGTACTTATTCTAAGGTCGATTACTTGTAAATTTCACAGAAAAAATTTTACAATGTTAATTTCACAATCGAGAAACCCCCGATGAGCAGCAAACACGGCGTCCGGCGCAAAGCACACTTCCTCGGCACGAAGATCAAGAGCCTCAGAAAGCGCAACAATTTGACGCTCGAAGACCTGTCAGTGCGCTGCATCCAGATCGACCGCGATGCCGGTCCGTCGGTGTCCTACCTATCGATGATCGAAAACGGCAAACGCGTGCCCTCGGAGCGCCTGCTCGAGATCATCGCGGAAATATTCCAGAAGGAAACGAGCTGGTTTTTTGACGAATCCCTTGACGACGAGGCGATAGATACGGCGCCGAGCGCTGCCGTCAGCGGCATGCCGCTCGAACCCGGATTCCTGTTCTCGGAGTCATTACTCCAGCTCGCTATCCCGGAACTGCTCGCACAAACGGGCACGACCGGCAGACAGTTCGCTCACCTCCTGATTCGCGCGCACCAGGAAAAGAGCCAGAACCGCTTTCCGGATATCGAGCGCGCCGCGGAAAACGTCGGCAAGAAGCAGTTCCCGATCCATCTCGACGACGTCTTCGCAATCGCCAAGGAACTCGGTCTCACGATTCACTGGTTCGACAATTCGACGTTCAAGGATAAGGGTGAGACTGAAAGACCCCTACACACGCTGGTCCGCTCGTTTTTCGATGCGCCCGACAAGGTATACCTGAACCGCGAACTGAAGAAGGATGAGGCGCGCCTGAAATTCGACCTGGCGAACCATATCGGCCACAAGGTGCTGCACGACGGAGATGGCGCACGCGCGCCGCAGGTCTCCGGTGGCCGGGTGACGGGTCGGCGACATGATGGCAATTCGATGAACGTCGACGCCAAGGACATTCTTTATGCCTGGCGAGACTTTGAGTGCAGCTACTTTGCGGCGGCACTGCTCGCGCCGAAGACACCGTTCCGCCAGTTCCTCGCCCGCCAGGCCTATGCCATCGACGCGGGCGACAAGGTGAACCTGACGACGACGCTTGTCATGCGCCGTATGCCAAGCGTGTCGCCCTACCCGCATTGGCATTATTTCGATGCGTATCCGCCCGGCAACCTGCGTGCCGTCTATCGCGGCAACGGCATTCCGCTGCCCTGGGGCAACATGACAATGGTCTCGGACCCCTGCCAGCACTGGGCCGTCTTCCGCATGCTCAACACGCGGTCTACCAAGCCATCGTCACAAATCTCGGTGCTGCGCAGCGGTGATGACAAGCGCCTGTACTGCTGCCAGTCGATCCGCAGCAAGGACGCGGCCGGTAACCCGCACGTACTTTGCGCGGGTGTCGACCTATCGCCCGCGCTTCGGGCACAGAATATCGACGCAGCCCGCACGATCGACATGATTGAAACCAGTTGCAACCGGGGCGGTGGGGCGGCGCCGATCCCGGCGGAGGCTCGCGATCAACTCGCAAGCATCGGCAAGATCCTGAATATTGGCTGGATCGAACAGGGTGCGGCCGACGACGCAACCATCATCTGCCAGCGCAGCTCTAACTGCCCGCGCGACAAGCATTGTCTCGGCAAGGCGCCGCCCAAGCTCAAGCCGCAGATCGACGAGATCAGAGAGGCCGTTCTAAACGCCTGATCATCCAGGCTCTTTTCGTCGCCAGTCGGCAGCTTATAATACGCACCCGTTTCGAGACCGGAGCCAGTCATGTCCAACCCCGATGTGAAAGCGTTTTTTGATGAAGCGACCTTCACGGTGACCTACGTTGTCAGTGACCCGGCGACGCGTCGTGCCGCAATTGTGGACCCGGTACTCGACTACGATGCAGCGTCCGGGCGCACGTCGATAAGCTCGGCGGATGCCGTTATCGACTACGTGCACGAGAATGACCTCGGTGTCGACTGGATTCTCGAAACGCATGTCCATGCCGACCACCTGAGCGGCGCGCCCTACCTCCGCGAGAAACTCGGTGGACAAACGGCCATCGGCGCCCAGGTAGCGGCGGTACAGGACACGTTCAAGGGCGTGTTCAACCTGGCGGGCCTGGCGACCGACGGCAGCCAGTTCGATCGCCTGTTTTCCGATGGCGATTCGTTCAGGGTTGGAGACATTGAGGGCCGTGTACTCGGGACGCCCGGACATACACCTGCCTGTATCACTTACGTGATCGGCGACTCGGCCTACGTTGGCGACACGCTGTTCATGCAGGACTTCGGCACGGCCCGTACCGACTTCCCGGGCGGCAGCGCCGCGGAGTTGTACACCTCGATACAGAAGATCCTGTCGCTGCCCGATGACACGCGACTGTTCATGTGCCACGACTACAAG
>Ga0265309_10000710_pt1 | contig 13732 bp, 7 predicted proteins | sample Helome_FD_192492 | JGI IMG/M metagenome (GOLD analysis project Ga0265309, IMG submission 192492) | Marine sediment microbial communities from subtidal zone of North Sea - Hel_20160524 (Illumina Assembly) | ecosystem: Environmental > Aquatic > Marine > Subtidal zone > Sediment ...
ATCTATAAAATTTTCTACGCCTTTATTTGTACTAAAATCAATTATATCATCAACATCATCATCCATTTCTAATATATTTGCATTCTCCTCAAAATAATTAATTATATTATTTCTAGCATTTAATATACTATTATTATTAAATTTTAGTAAATTATTATGACTGTTTAGTAAATTAAATCCATACTTTTCTGATAAAGGCAGATAACTGAGATAACTTAAATCACTAACGAAAACATAAACTTGTTCAAAGCAAATTCCATGTTTTTTTAAAAAAGAAAGAGTTTTGCTTTCAAATAGATTTAATCTTTCATGTGAGATAATTGCTATGACAAAATTCATTTATTTATTATTAGAAAATTAAAAAAAAATTTAATCTTTCTAAAGATAATTTATTCTCTCTTTATTAGCAAATGCACCGATGCACCGATGCACCCAAAAAAGCAAACCTCTCTTAGAACCCTCTCTTATGACTACTTTCCTTTTTTCGGTGCATCGGTGCATTGGTGCATTTACTCTTTTATCCTCTCTTTACTCTTTTATTTTATTAATAATATTATATATTATATATTTTTTTTTATAGAAGAAGAATATATATAATATATATATTATATATTTATAAGAAGTAGAAGAAAGTAGAAGAAAGTTAAGCCAAATTAAACCCTGTTGGGAATACATTGGTTTGTCCTAGTTGAGGAATTGTATTTGAACTAGTATCTATTTGATTTGCGGAAACTCCCATTATAGAAACACTATGATCTGCAAGATAACTAGGGCTGTCCTGTAAAGTACCGTTGTCGCCTTGTCTGAACGTTAGAGTAAAACCGTTTACCGTCTTGTTCGTTATAAAGCTATTCAAATCATTTTCGCTATTCACAGAGTAAATGTTCTCATGCTGTGCGGTGATGATGTAATAAGCGTGTGTGGGTTTGACATCAAACAAATATACAAATTCTAAATTACTATTTACTGATATAGTTAAATTATGCTTATTATTCTGTGTTCTGTTAGCAGAAGTATGTGTAAAAGCAAATATTGAAGAATTACTGTTAGCACATTGTAATACATTATTATTTTGACCAGTCGAACTATTATATTGTGTATTAACTTGTCCTACTCTTAGAACACCACTCACATTGCTTCCTGTGCTTGTTCCAGCACCATCCAACCAAACTCTTAATGGATTGTTAGCATCGTAACTTGTAGGTAATAATGAAAGACTGGAAACTTCGACATAATTATTTTTAGTGACAAATGGAGGTACATCCCAATTCCAAGTGCCTGATCCACCAGCAGTAAGAACTGCTTTATTATTATAATTTGTAGTCGTTGGATCTACAAGAGGCTGAGTCTGGCTTAAACCATTATTAAAAGTAATATTACTACCAGTGCCTTGTATTTTTAAATTAGATACAGTAAATGTGTCTGTGCATTGCACTTTTCCATTCCACATAATATCTTGAGGATCAGATGTTTGAGTTTTTCCAAGTCGCACTAAAGGAGTTAAACTGGCATTTTGACGAACATTAATATCTAAAACCCCCCAATCCGTTCCGTATTTAGTTGTCTTTAAATCAGTAAATTCCCCATATGCGGTGGTGACTGCGGTGTAGTATTCTATTTCGTGTATTGTTAAATAAGCACTACTCGGTCCTGCTACGGTTTTAGCAATTATAGCATAATAACTATAACTAGTTGTATTACTTATAGTTATAGTATGTCCATTTCCATTATTATATGTTAAATGAACTGTTGATTGTAAAATTGAAGTCCAACTACTTCCATTATTACTAGCAAGTATTTCCCAACTATTTGATGCTTGAGGATCGTACCCTTGTCTACCTATAATTTTAACTGATCCAAACGGTAGAGCTGAGGACATTTGAAGCTGTATCCATTCGCCACTTATTCCACCCAATGAATTGGAACCTTGATATTGACCCATTGTAGTAGGGTTATTGCTTGAATTATAATTTCCAAGCGAATGCCAACCCGTACTATTGTTCCTATCGAAAGCTTTATACATATCATAGGATGAACCAGTAAAAGCATTGGTTGAAGATGTTAAAGTATATGTTACACCACTTACAGTACTAGTATTTGCTGATAGTGCTGGTGGATATTGAACATTCCCAGTAATATTAACGAAAGCTTGTGATTGAACATTTCCAATAACGGCTGTACTAGTTGTAGTATCTGATTTATTAATAATTTTGGAATTACCTAAACATGTATTACTAATTATACTTGTAGTTAATACTGAATTTAATGAAATACTTCCTATTGCTTCTAAATCTTTAACATTTGTGATATCATCTTGTATATAAGCACTAGGTCCTTGTGTCGCATGGTTATTATTTGTATAACTATAAAAATTTATTCTACCTGATACAGTTGCTTCATCAGAATGTAAAAAGGCTATTGCTGATGATATATGAGTATTGCCATTCCAAGCCTGAATTGAACCTAATGTATCATTTTGCCCTGTATTAGAAGATACTAAAGTTATGTTTTTCTCGTTATTTGATTCCCTATAAAATTGATTGATATAACCAGTTGTATAGCAACTAGATTGTGTGTTTCCATATAAAATACCATAAGTATTTTTAAAGGCACTATCGTGGTGAGCACAATTATATACATCATCAGCATCTGGGGTTGCTTGATATACTGACTGGACGTGAGATTTATCTAATTTTGCTAGAGCATCAATACCTCTTACTGTATCATGATACCACGCATTATAAACTTCAGTTCCCGTCTGTAATGCTCCCGTCTGGGCAGTATTTTTTACATTTGCTGAATCTAATTTTGTATTAATTAGTGATAAATCTAAACCACGAATAGTATCGTGGTAAAAACAATTATAAACTTCTAAACCATTTTGAGTTGCGGAACTCTGTAAAACATTTTTTACATTCGCACTATCAAAAACAGTTCCCCATTCTAAATTATTACTAGTATTTACTTTTAAAAATTTATCACTTTGACTAGAATAGTCTGGAAGTATTTGGTGAGTTTGATTACTATTTAATGTTAATAAACCATTACTATGACTTGTATTTGCTGTAGTTAATATTGAACTATCACTTAAAGTAAGACTCGTAGCTTTCAATTTTCCATCAATTTCAACTACTATATTATTTGTTGTAGTTCCATTTATTTCAGATCCTATTCTCATGATCTCTGTATTAGAAGGTGTATCATTACATACACGAAAAGATATATAAGATCTTAATGTAGGTGCCGATGATATAATATTACTTCTTATTTCATTATAAATTGTATTAGATAATGATGTTTCATATAATGTTACATTATCTAAAAATGCTGTGTTTAGATCTGGAGTGCCTACAATATCTTTTGCTATAAACTCTATATCACAACTAGCCTGAGACGCAGTAAAAATACAGAAATTTTGAACCCATGCACCTGTTAAAGGGTGTGTAGCCGATTCTACAGTATTATTTACTTTTACCGTAAGGTCTGTTAAAGTATGACTAGCACCAGTTCTAGATTTTTCATACCAAGTTAATATATATTGTTTTGTAGATGTTAAAGTTCTATTTTGTGTTAGACTACATCCTCTAAATCCTATAAAATGATTTCCTAATTGACTTTGAGAACCAAATGCTGTATTATTATTATTAATGATAAAAACATTATTTTGATTAGCATTTGCTGGTTTAGACGCCGTCCATCCAGTTAATGTAGTTGTATCTGAGGCACTGGAGGTAGTTGATGGTAAAATTGGATTATACCCAGAACCAGGTAGGACAAAGGAAGAGGCATAATTTTCAAAACTTCCATTTGCCATTAAATCAGATCCTGTAGCAATATTGCCCTTACCCTCAAATTCAAATTTACCAATAGGATCATTTAATTGATCAGCATCTTCATTAGTTAATTTGATTTTGGGAAAAGCTTGATCAATTTGTATCTTTTTTGTCGTGCCTTCTCCAATAGTATCTGACCAAGTTTTCGCATTTAAGCTATTAGTTAATAAAAATTTATGAGCCCCTAAAACAGCTGGAACAAAATTGGCGTTTGCTGGTATAGCACCTTGTACCAAGAAACCAAAATATTTCCATATTTGAGTGTCTGCTGTTGGTTGTAAAAATGGTAAAGTTGTTGGTAGATGAAATTCATTCGCATTTATTTTTAAGGACCTTACCGAGTCATTGCTTCCCATTGTGCCGTCTAATAAATATGGATTTCCTGTATTAGGAGAGGTTGTTGTCCAAGAAGCTGTGCTTGTATTATGACCTACTAAAAATTTATCATTACCACTTCTTTGTTCTGAATTAGTAGCATATGTATGAAAATTATACCCTGAGCCCATTATATTTAGACCAAACCCAATAGACCTTTGTGCAGTAGCCCCTCTAAAAGCATATCTTCCTATACCTATACAACTAGTCATTGTTCCTCCATCCCCAGCCGATTCGCCGAGTAGAAAATTCTGCGATCCGACAACATTATTTCCAGCAAGGAATCCTATATAAGTATTTGTATTCCCATTAGAATTATCTCCAGCACGATAGCCTAAACAAGTTGTGGCATTGCCAATATTTGCAGATTCTCCAGCTCTATACCCAAAGCATGTTAGTATATTTGAATTACTAGAACCATATCCAGCATAAACACCGAATAAAGTTGAATCGTTATGTATTGTTGTAGGTGTATTTTCTCCTAATCTAGCTGGATTTAATGATATTTTATCACTTAAAACCCAATTGTCTGCGGTAGTAGTGCTTACTGCAAATTTATCAGCATCTGTAGTAGTTGGTAATTTATTATCTAAATATGGAGCTAAATTAACACTATATGGTGTAGTAGCATCATTTTGTGATAAGCTTAGGTTATGAGAAGCATCTATACTAAATCCAGTCACTCTAGTATTATCGTCTGCGGGAAAATCAACCCAATTTAGAGCACCAGATGTTACAGATAAAACTTTATCATTAACCAAGACTGGTAGGAAGTTATATGGTGTTGTAGTTGTTGTATTTCCATAAGGACTAGTAGTATTTTGTTCTACTTTTGTTACTTCTAATTGAGCTGTTGTTCTTGAAGTAGTAAAACTATAAGTATCTCTGTTATGCCATTGAGCTTCAACTCCACTACCACCAGATGGTTGTACAACTGTTAATCTTTTACCGTAATATGTATTCAACATTGTAGGTAATTCTCTTAGTGCTGATAAGTCTATTTTATTAGTCATATTAGTACCATCATCATAAACTACTTCTATTTCATCAGAAGAATTTAAGGAGCCATTGTTAATAAATTTTGAACTATGAACCTCTCCTTTTTCTCCTTTATCGCCAGTCAAACCGATGGGACCTTTTTCTCCTGAAATTCCCTTTTCTCCAGGTAATCCTAATTCACCTTTACTGCCTTTACTCCCAGTGATTCCTATGATTCCGATTTCACCTTTACTGCCTTTCTGGCCTTGTTCACCTTGTATTCCTTTATCTCCTTTAATTGATAATCCTTCGTCTCCTTTTTCACCATCATTTCCTTTCGGTCCGGCTACAGTCGATTCGTCACCTTTTTCTCCCGTGATACTATCGCCTGGCACTCCTTTTTCTCCTTTGACGGAATCGCCTGGAGAACCCTTACTTCCTGTATCTCCTTTTTGGCCAGCGACGAGGGATTCGTTGCCCTTCTCTCCTGGCGAACCTTTGTCCCCATCATTTCCCTTGCTACCATCAGATCCTTTTTCTCCGACCGAACCTTGACTACCTTTTTGACCATCATTTCCCTGGTCTCCTTTCAACAAGGCTGGTTTATTTAAAATAAATGCTAAACTAGTAGTATCTGTTTCATTCCAGTTACTTTGTTCTGGAGGCTGATCAACATAGAACGGCATATTATATTATATATAATTAAAAAAAATTTGATTAAATAATTATTGTTAATTATCTATATAATACATACAATGGAAAATAAATACAAAGACGGTAAAATTTATAAATTAACTGACAATACTAATGATAATATATACATAGGTAGTACATATTTAACATTAGAAAAAAGACTAATTAATCATAAAGCTAAATTTAATCAATTTCTTAGATCAAAAAAAAATTGTACTTGGAGTCAATCATATAGAATACTAATTAATAATGATTTTAAAATAGAGACTCTTGAAAATTTCCCATGTAATTCAAGAAGAGAATTAGAAAATATTGAAGATTATTATATAATTTCTAATGAATGTATCAATTTAAATAGATCTTTTTTATTAAAAGAAGAAGTTATAGAAAAAAATAAAAAAGCTGTAGAAAAATGTAGAAAAAAAAATTTATTAGAAAAAAACCAAGCATATTTTAAACATAGACAAGCTGGTAAAAACTGGCGAAATAATAATAAATTAAATAAAACTGAAAAATACTTTAATGAATTAAAATCTAATGGAGAACGAGGTAAGAAAATAGTTAATTGTCCAAAGTGCGATAAATCTATAAGATATGATAGTTTATCTAAACATCGTAAATCTAAATACTGCTTAAATTACATAGAATCTAGCGTGTAAAACGTGCTTGAGAAGCGTTTCTGGAACCTTAGATTCTTATCATGTACTTTATTATTTACTACTAAAAAGCTGTAATCCTCTTCAGTAGCATCATCTAATATTTTTTCCATTACTTTAGTAGGAGCGTTTTGTTCTTCTATAATACTCCCTCTTTCTTTAGTATTATTAGTTTGAAAGAAAATAAGCGAGGTGCAATTTGTTCGCATGGGTTTAGGGACACTCCTATAACTTTGTACCATAAAAAATAATGATATTAAATAGTGCCTCGAAGAAAAAAAAAGTTCGCGTACTATACTATTTTTTTTGTGACTTAATTGTGTTAGTACATCATCGAGTACTATTAATATAGGTACACAGTGGTTTTTCCCGAATTCCGCTATGTTAAGCTTTTGTTCTAAAAGAATTTGCCTAATTATATCCTCATCTAAATTATCAAATGTATTTTCATCAGGTATATCTAAATTATCTAAACTTTTATCACCAAGAGCATAAGTAGATGAGAACATAAAAATATTATTTTTAAAAATAGATTTATATGGAAATTGTGTATTTGCTCCTAGAAAATTATTAAAAAGTACACCTTTACCAGAGGCAGAATTTCCCACACATAAAATTCTGAATGGCATTTGTGGAAGTAATTTATCAACTTTTTCTCGTCCTTCATCAGTTGTCTTAGGAGCTTTTATTAAAAATTCTTTGGTCATTTATATATATATATAAAATTATTTTTTTTTAATTTTCTAAAGCATCATTTACAGTTTTTAATACATCATCATTAATAAATCCTCTATCACTTAAACTTTGAACATATTCTGCTATCCATCTTTTACCTCTTAGTGTTCTATCAGTTTCGTCTACTGCTATTTGTACATTTTGCGAAAATTCTGTACTTTTTATTGTATTTACAAGTCTAGTAAGTAAATTATTGTCTCTTAATTTTAGGGCATCTAAAAATTGTCTAATTTGTGTTCTTATTACTGGAACTTCTATACTTCTAATTAAAGCTCCTGGTCTACGACCTTCTATTAGTTCAGATTCTCCACTAGTACTTTGTTCTACTGATTCATCATATCCTTTAATTTTTTTATTAGCTTCATTTAATTCACTTAAAATTCTACGTTGTTGTTCAGTGCTATATTGAGATGTTTTTAAATCATCAAATAAATTTTGTACTAATTTAGTTAGCCATTCATTTGCGGCTACTGTATAAGGAGTTGGTTGAGTTCCTGAAGCTAAAGCCTCTACTATTACATCTAATAGTTGATCTGATCCAGCTGTTCTATGCTGTGTATGAGTTATTATATCTTGTTTAATTGTAGAAAATTCATTAATTCTATGTCTATTAACTCCATCTCTATTAATTTCTTGGGCTAAATCAATTATTCTTCTCATTACTTCATTTGTAAAACTCGATATATGTGGTCTTACATCATTCATATTTCTTATTTCTTCAGCATTTGGGTTATTTGGATCATTAAAATTAGCTCTTTGTTGTCTTTGAGGTAATCCATTGTTCATAAATCCACGTATAAACCCAGCCATAAATTCACCTATATCAGCCACATTATTGCCAAAATAACCATTTCTAAAAGCATTAGTTAAGGCAGTACCTCCCATATGAATTAATTGTTGCACCATTAAATAAATTGGTTGTCCTGCTCCTATAACTGCTAAAGCATTATCTCTAAATCTAGCAGGCATATGATTTCTTAATGTTTTTGCTATAAAAGCATTCATACCTACAACTGTTGCTAAACCCAAAGCTTGGAAAGTTGTTCTTGATACTAATAATGCTGCTATTGCTTCATAAAGCATATTATCATGATCTCCTAATCCTGAAGGTGGTGGAGTAGCTTCTTGTAATGGTTGATCACTTACTTTATCTATTTCTGCTTCGGTTGGTCTGGTAGACTCTTGACCTGTAAATTTTGGTTGAGGTATAGCTGAGGTATCTATTGATGAATCCGCTTGAGCCATTCTTTTAGCATATTCTAAACCTGCATCGTTCCATGCCATGGGTGAATCTGCTGGATTACTACTAGTGCCTCCGGGAGCTTGATTATTTACATTGTGACCGCTATTAGTTGTTGCTCCTTGAGCAGATGATGCTATTTGTGGTGGTATAGTACTACTACCACTTCCTCCATATCCTGACCCACCCATACCTGAGCCTCCACCATATCCTCCTCCTGGATATCCAGAACCTCCACCATAACCTTGTCCTGTTCCAGAACCTGGTCTTCCACCTGATCCCCCGTATCCTCCGCCACCAGGACCTCCACCAGGACCTCCACCAGGACCTCCACCAGGACCTCCACCGGGACCACCTCCGCCAACAAATTCTTGAAATTCTCTAGGTACAGGTATTCTCATAGCTCTTAAATAATCCATTATTTTTTTTACAAAAGCAATGATAATTGTAGCAGCCTTCTGACCTTTTTTATAAGCTTCTTTAGCCATAGTGAAATATTTAACAAAATTCTTTAACCATTGAATTAAATCGGGGTCTTGTACGGTTTTTATAACTACTGTTTCATCTTGTAATATTCTTATATCAGCATTTCTAATCATATTTTCTATACGCTGTCTTTCGTCTTCTAAGATTACACCAAATTTCTGTAATTGGTCGAATAATACACCCATATTTTGATCCATTTGTTGCATCCCAAGTATATTAAAGTATTTTTGAATATTTTGTTCAAATTGTTCATTATTAACTTGATCATTAACTATAGCCATGTAGTTCTCTGCCGATGATTGTCTAATATTATCTACAACATCCTTTAAACTTGCTTTTTTAAAACCTAAATTATTGGCTAATTCTCGTCTATCTTTATATCTAAATGTAATTCCAGAGCTTTTCTGTCTTTCTATTTCAGCTGAAATAGAATCTTGTGGATCTTTTCTAAATTTATAATCACTATTTTGTAAACTATTTTGGAAGGTTATGTCCAACCCAACTCCTTGAGATGAAGGAGTTAGATTGAAAAATTGACTATTCTTTTTATTTGTATGGGTATCTACGTCAGTCCCCCACGACTTGAGATCAATTATGGGCATTTGATTTATATAATTTTACAAGATTTTTTTTATTATTATTTTTTAAATATTTTAATTTGTAAGGTATTCCTTTTTCAATCATATCATTTAGTCTTTTTTCTCTTAGTGGAAAGTTAATTAAAAAATTATGGTGCGGAAATGTACTATTCATTATACACTAACTTGAGATATTAAATTATTTGGATTTTTTTTACATGTTTTTAAATGTCTACTTTTACTATTACGATTTCCTAACTTACCACAAAATTCACAAGATTTTTTTTCATTTTGTTTTTCATTAATTTTTTGTTTATTTTTTTCTCTATATTCTTGTTGTTTATCTTTTATTTTTTCTTTATTAAATTCTATGTATTTTTTTTGTATTTTACATATATTTTCTTTATTATTTTGCCTATATATTTTTTCGTAATTAAGTACAAATTCCCGGTTATCAATTCTGCGATTTTTATGATATTCATTTATTGTTATAAAAGCTCTACAAGAATTTATACATGGTAATTTACAAATATAATAATCTTCAATAGCCCTAAGATGATCTTTATTTATATAAAAACCTTCTTGTAGTATTAAAAATATATAATTATTCCTATTAATAATTTGTTTAGAAGAACTTATATGTTTATCTTTCTTTTCATTATGTCTATTTATTCTTTTTTTCATATTTATAGTAGATCCTATATACATTTCCCTTGTATCTAAGCAAAATAGTTTGTAAATATAGCCGTAAATCATCTCCTCTTTTTATATATATAAACTATTATCTTTAAATCAAATTTTTTTTTTTATCAGTTGTAGAAGATACAGCTATACCTCGTCCCTTGAAACGGTTCTGTATAGTGGGTGTATTTACTACCATCAAATTCTAATGAGTATGTTCTTAATGGAAATAGAGTCTTCTTCTCAAAGTCTTGCTCTATAAATAGACCTCCTTTTTCGAAATCCCCAAATGTTACGATTATAGAAGAAGTTGCATTATTTGAGTCTTTGTGCGGACGACTTTGACAGTTCTTAGTTATAAATACCGAATTAAAGATGAAATCGGGCCTATGAAAGTGTAAAAACGTCATTAAAAGGTCGTCTATTAAAGGATGTTCTTCTGATAATTTGCTTATTTTAGTGCCACCTCTCCATGTAACTATACCTGCTGTACTACCTCGAGCTTCCCGCTGATCTAGCGCTCCTACCTTGCTCGCATGGTGGTTATGGTTATTTTTATCTCTATTATTTTCATACAAACTTTTTAAACACTTTGGGTTATCCTCTAAATATTTATAAATATTATTAAGATTACCAATATCTCTTATTGACAGTTTCTTTAGCTTATATTCCATTTATTTATACTATTACATTAGATAATAAAATAAAAATTAAGGAATTTCTATATAAATTCTCTTTCCCCTCCCCCTTTCTCTAATATAGTGATAGAGATTATATATATATATTAATAATATATATATATATTCCTTCTTTCTTGGTAAAAAAAAATAATAATAGTATTATAATAATAATAAAAGTAAATAAAAAGTCTAAAAGTCTAATTTTGCCCCAAAATAGTAAAGTACCCTTAAAAACCAATATAAGAGAAAGTTTTCAAATTTGGGGCAAAATTAGACTTTTAGACTTCTTTATTTACAATCACCATAAATGAATAATTAAATTTAGTGAATTGCGGAAGTTGTAGCATTAGAAATAACATTATCTAATTCATCTTCATCAATTCCAATTAAATCTTGTGAATTATTATCATAATTTTCTGGAATCATTTTATAGGAACGAATTATATTTCTATAACAAGTTTTATTTACATTATCATTTAATTTTTCTAAATAATATAATTTAGTATCCGGATCTCTTTTTAATTTTTCTATTAAACTATCATAAGTACAAGCTCTTTTTTCTTTCTTAGTTAAATTTAAGTAATCATCACATAATTTGTAGGAGGCAAAAATATCCTTAATCGATATAAAATCATTAATATCACTAGTTTTTTCAAACTTAGAATTAAACCAAGTTTTAAAAGGATTACTTTTAGTAATATATTTTAATCCTAAATCAGTAATTTGTTGTGGGATAAAATCATCAATTTTTCTATTACATTTAAATAATTTAATAGAATACGGTATAAGTAAATGAATTAAGTCCATTTTAAATCTTTCATTAGTTTCTTTTTCAAGTAACATAGGGTTAGCTTCAAATGAAAATTCAACATTTGGATCTGCCTTATTTAGAAAACAAGATCTCATTTCCATTTCAATAATTCTACCTCTTACAGCTTCGCCGTCGCTAGTAATATTTAGTGGAATGTCATCATTACAGGCAATCCATAAATCTCCACAACAGAGAGTTTCAGTTTTTTTAGAATAAATTTCTCTAGCATTAATTTGTTTATCACCGGTAAGTTGTTTAATTAGTGTAAAATTAAATTTATCACCTTCAATAGGTTCAGAGCACCATAAAAATCTTTTTCTATCAGCTTTAGCAATTTCCTGATTTGCGCCACCAGCTTTAGAAGCGGATACACATAGACAATTACCAAGATTATAAGAGAATGTGCCTAAAGTAGTACTTAATAAATTTAATAAAACAGATTTGCCATTTCTGCCTTCACCTTGTAAAATAGTAAATCTAGGATGATTATATCCGTTCAATGTATGAGCCATTTTATACATCATTAATTCTCTTTCACTTTCAATTGGAAATATCTCACTAAGCATTTTTTTAATTTCATTTTGTACACTATTATTAATCATAAAATCATAATTATATCCAATAGTTTCAGTAATATAAAAATTTTTATCATTTGGTATAGTTTTTCCAGTTGTTAAATCTAATAAACAATCATTAAATGGTAAATAATTGGGCTGATCATCAAATTTAATATCATTATTATCAGATGGAGTAAAAGTAACAATAGCTGTAGCAATATCAGCAGTAGATTTAACCTTACCTAGTAATTTAACACAATAATTATATTCTTCTAATAGTAAATTATATTCAGCAGTTATATCTTTGTGAATTCTAAATTTATTAAAATAATCACTAGTTAATCTAGATAAATAATTGTGTACATATGGTATAAAATCATCATTAATTTTATTTTTAATAGTGCAATTTCTAGATCCATTAACTCTCCAACTTTTATTATAAACATAAATATCATAATCCTTGGGTGTAAGTTGTGTTTTAACTAAATCATCCTTATAGATTTCAATAAATAGAAGAGCAATTGCGTGTTCACTAGATAAATCGGGAATATAAAATAATGGCGATTCCATTTTATCACAAGTCCAACTTATCCCATAATCTTCAGTCAAATTATTAAGGGTTTCTATATTAATTTTCAAAGGCGTAGATAATCCGTCATACATTGGAATACACCCAAATTCTGATAGTTGAGATTTATATTTATTAATAACTCTAGATAATAACATATTTTCATGATAAGCTAATATAGAGTAAATTTGTGAAGATATAGGATTTTTAGAATCATCTTTTTTAACAATTTTATCTACATGATTATTAATTATTGTTTGTTTATTTTTATATATTTCAGCTATTAAATTATTTACAGCAGGTGTAAAATTACTAAGATCTGGTTGATCAATATTTAGTAGAGAAAGAATTTCATTTTTTTTAACTTTATTTTTTTTAAGAAAAGCATCACGATTTTCTACATATTTTTTTAAATATTTTACTGGTAAATTTAAATCTTTTGATAATTTATAAAGAATAGTAGGAAAACAATTTTTCATATCATAATCGTAGCAATTAGATAATAAAAAGTTTCTAAATTTTTTAGGAAAGCCTTGTACAGATATACCTTTAGAATATAATCTATTATTTTTAGATTCATAACTTACAATACCATCACCAAAATTTCTAATATAATTTCGATATGAATTAATTTTATCTATTTTATCAGCTTTACAAAACAATGGTAAATAAAATTCAGAATCTAATTTTAAAAATGCTTCTCTTTTTTTAGGATTGACAGGACTCTTAAATTCGATCATTTTAATATTATTAGATATTAATTTATTATCTAAAGCATTAAAACCACTTAAAGTTTTATCACCAACAGTATTTGTGGAGAGCGGCAACTCTCCCTGAAAAGAATTCAGTTTATTCATCATT
>Ga0265309_10000711_pt1 | contig 13732 bp, 12 predicted proteins | sample Helome_FD_192492 | JGI IMG/M metagenome (GOLD analysis project Ga0265309, IMG submission 192492) | Marine sediment microbial communities from subtidal zone of North Sea - Hel_20160524 (Illumina Assembly) | ecosystem: Environmental > Aquatic > Marine > Subtidal zone > Sediment ...
TCGGGCAACTTGCCCTGCATCATGAGCGCTTCGGCGAGCCCTTCATGCGCACGCGAGAAATCATTCATGATGCGGGTTGCGCGTGACAACGTGTGTTCGGCCTCCTTCGGCTTGTCCTGCTTGACGAGCGAGGCCCCCAGAAGGCACAGCAGATTGGCATCGCGCGGAAACGCGTTCAGCGCCTGCCGGCAAATGCGCTCGGCAAGCACGGCGTCACCCGCGCGCAGGAACGTTGCCGCCCTGTCGAAAGAGGCTTTGGGTGTATCGTGGTCGTTTTCGTGCATGCCGTTATTATCTTGGAACCAAGCGGTCTAAGAAAGCCCGTTATTTTTCCAGCCGCCCGCGCACGTAGTCGCGGATATCGAGGCTCAGGTCCTCCATCGGCCCGTAGTAACCGGACTCGAATGCCCGTGAGCCCATGCCGCGCTGCACGCTTTCGCAAATGGCCCAGTCCTGCCGGTTGACGAGGTCCCAGAATTCCACGGCATCGAGTGGATCGAAGTAGGGTTTGGCCATCTCATCGGGATGAAACAGGAACTCACAGGCGATATCCGTGCGCCCCGCCGATCGTGGCCACAATGTGAACGAGGCGGCATGATCCATCGACAGGCTCAACATCAGGTTTGGGTATGCCAGCTCCCCTTTGTGGCGGACCTTTTCGTCTTCATCGAGTTCCGGAAACGGCTGGCGGTTCGTCGTGCCCGTCAGCGTGAAAGTGTTGGTACCCTCTCGTTGCGGAATACCCCTGTCCCAGTCGAGCCCGGCGCCACCTTCCTTGCGGAACGCAGGCACGACCGTGCACAGCTCCGGGTGTACGCCCGCACAGTGATAGCACTCATTATAGTTTTCGAGCATCACCTTCCAGTTGGCGCGCACCGAGTAGTCGATACGATGACCGACACGCAGCTCCATCATCGGGTAACGGCTAATTCGCCCTGGGATCTCACCGAGCATCTCGGCGAGTGGCTGCCCCCCGGGACTCACGCGCACGAACACGTAGCCGCCCCAGGTATCGATATCGACCCGGTGCAGGCCCAGGCAAGCCTTGTCTACCTCGACATTCGGCGCGCTGTGCAGCTCACCGTTCAGGCGGTAGTTCCAGGAGTGATAGGGGCAGCGTATGCCAGCCTTGAATATTCCGTATTGCTCGTCGGTCGTGGCCGACGGCACGAGTTCGGCGCCGCGATGGCGGCAGACATTGTTGAACGCGCGCAATTCTCCGCCCTCATCGCAGACGACCAGGATGCTCTCTCCTACGATATTGACGAGGCGATAATCACCGCGCGTCTCGAGTCCTTCGCGACGTCCGACACAAAACCACTCGGCGTGGAAAATCGCATCGCGCTCGCGTTCGAAATGCGCAGCATCGAGATAATGCTCGCCGGGCAGCGTCGCCTCGAGTTGTTGGATATCTTCCGAAGCCATATGCTTTTACATTAGCATGGCTTACGACGTCATCATCATAGGAGCCGGGCACAACGGCCTGACAGCATCAGCTTACCTCGCGAGGGCGGGCAAGAAGGTGCTTGTGCTGGAGCGCCGCGGCATCGTCGGCGGTTGCGCCGTCACCGAGGAAGTCGACCCGGAGCTCGCCCCGGGATGCCGCGTGTCCACGGCATCCTACATCGCGAGCATGTTGCGCCCGACCATCATCAACGACCTCAAGCTCGCGGACTATGGGCTCAGGATGGTCGCGTGTGACCCGGGCGTACAGGCTGCCTTTGACGACGGCGACGTCGCTGCCTGGTGGTCTGACGAAGCCAGGATGCGAGCCGAGCTCGAGCGCATTGCGCCGGACGACGTCGGCGAGTTTTTCGCAACCAAACAGGAACTCATGCGCCTGGCCGCGTACCTGCAGCCCTATTTCCTGGAATCGCCGCCCGACGTGCATGCAACGGGGCTAGCGAAGCTCACCGAGCTTTGGAGAAACTACCGGCGCTTCCGCGGCATAACGGGCGACGACATCAGCGGGCTCATTCGCTTCATGACGGGGTCACTGGGCGAATTCCTGGATCGGCGGTTCAAATCGAACAAGCTGAAACGCCTGATCCTGTCGAACAGCCTGTACGGCAAGCACGGCGGTCCCTACCAGCCAGGCACGGCCATGGGACTCCTGTTTCACCTGCTCAGCGGTGGCGATGCCGAGCAGCAGGCGTGGCAGGGTCACGTCATCGGCGGCATGGGCGCCATTACGACTGCGATACAGGGAGCCTGCGAGGACCTGGGCGTCGAAATACGCACGTCTTCACCCGTCACGGGAATCAACGTAGCCAGCGGTAAAGCCTGCGGCGTAACGCTTGAGAACGGCGAAGCAATCGACAGCGGCATCGTTGTCTCCAATGCGGACCCGAAGCGCACATTCCTCGGTCTTGTCGATAGCGGCGAGCTGCCGGTCGATTTTCGCCGCGACGTCGAGAACATCCGCATGAACGGGCCCGCAGGCAAGGTCAACTATGTCCTCTCCGAAGAACCGCGCATCGAGGGAATGCCTGCTGACCGCAGCAAGTCCGAGCGCTCACTGTTTACGCTGATACCGACACTTGCCGAGGCTGAAGCCAACTACAACGCCTCGCAGCAGGGACAGCTGCCGGAACGGCTGTGGGTCGATTGTGTTGTGGCTTCGAATGTGGACGACACTCTCGCCCCCGACGGGCACCACATGCTGACGTGTTTTATACAGTACCTGCCGTACGAGCCGGCGGGCAGTGACTGGCATGCATTGCGCGAATCGCTCGGCGACCGCGTGACAACATTGATTGGTCAGTTTGCGCCCAATGTCCCGTCTTCCATTATCGCCCGGCGCATCTTTACACCACTCGATCTCGAGCAGACCTTCGGCATCACGGAAGGCAACATCTTCCACGGCGACATCTCGCTCGAGCAGATGTTTTTCATGCGCCCCCTTCCTCGTTGGGCCAGCTACTCGACCCCTGTCGACGGGCTTTATCTTTGCGGTGCAGGCACGCACCCGGGCGGCGGCGTCACCGGGGCGCCGGGCTACAACGCGGCCCATGCGATATTGAGCCGCAAATAAATCAGCTACAGGTCGGCTTTCTTCCCGCGATGCTGTTTGCGCTCGGCGTGGTGCGTGGCAAACTCGGCTTCACTCACTTCGCCGTCACCATCGGTATCGACGTCTTCAAACACGCAACGGTCCCCGGCGTGCTTGAGCTTGCCGCCCTCCTGAGCGCGCTCTGACATACGTTTTGCCTGCATGGCGTAAAGCTCATCTGCGACGATTACGCCGTCCGAATTGGCATCCACGTCTTCGAAGGTCGGCATCTTGTGACCCTTGCCGCCATGTGGACCTTCTGCGAACGCAGCGTTCGAGCAAAACATCACAACTACGGTCGTCGTGATCCAGGCGGCCAGGAATCCGCTTGTCAGCTTGGCTCTCATCGTGTTCAGGTCCTTTGCTTTTGGTCATCGCCACTATTCGTCAACACGCAGCAGGAATACATACGTATTATTACGCTGCTATGCTGCCCGCAATGCAGACGCACCTTTATTTTGACCTCGACGGCACCCTGACGGACCCGTACGAGGGGATCACGCGCTGCATCCTATACGCTCTAGAAGAGCTTGGATTTCCGCGACCGAGCGACGATTACCTTTACGGCTGTATCGGTCCTCCCCTGTACGACACATTTCCGGAGATGGTGGGCCCGGACCTGACACTCAAAGCGATCGACCTGTATCGGGAGCGCTTTGTCGAGGTCGGCTGGCAGGAGAATGTCCCCTACGACGGCATCCTCGATGCGCTCGACACGCTGGCCGCCGAGGGGCACCGCCTGTTTGTTGCGACGAGCAAGCCCCACGTTCACGCCACGAAGATCGTCGAGCACTTCGGCATGGGGGAGTTCATAGAAACCGTCTACGGTTGCGAACTCGATGGCACGCGGGCGAACAAGGTCGAGCTGCTCGAATACGCCATCGGGAAGAATCCTGGCGACGCACATCGCAGCATGATAGGCGACCGCAAGCACGACCTCATCGGCGCGATTGCCAACGACATGCGGCCCGTCGGCGTTGCCTACGGATACGGCTCGGTGAAGGAGCTGACGCTCGCGGGCGCTACGGCTATCGCGGCAACTCCGTCGGACCTGACCGAGCTTCTACCCTGATAGCAGCGATCAGGCGCTCGACGTGAGCTTCAGGCCGACGATGCCTGCAATGATCAGCCCGATGCAGAGCAAGCGGACGAGGTCGGCCGACTCGGAGAACAGGATAATGCCGCAAATTACCGTGCCAACTGCCCCGATCCCAGTCCACACGGCGTAACCCGTACCGAGCGGAATGCTCCTCACGGCGATGGCGAGAAAGTAGACGCTGATTGCCATCGCAACGAGCGTGAAAACGCTTGGCCACAAGCGCGAAAACCCGTCCGTGTACTTGAGGCCCACGGCCCAGACAACTTCAAACGCCCCGGCAATGCCGAGGCTCAACCAGGGGCTCATCATCGTTGTTCCTCCTTCAATCCGTTGGCCATTGCACGAATCTGTTCAGGCCCGACGCGACAGCAACCGCCGACGATTCGGGCGCCAGCGGCGACCCATTCCGCCGCCGTCAGGGCAACCACATCGCCCGACCAGGCGTTGTCGTCCACATTGAACTGTTCTCCCGAGTTCGGATATGCGACAACGGCCTTGTCGGGCAAGGTCTTGCGCAGCATGTTGATCAGCGCCGTTGCGTACTGCGGTGGCGTGCAGTTGATGCCGACCGCGAGGACCGTCGGGTGGCCTTTGAAGAGCGCCGCTACCTCGTCGAGCGGCGTACCATCGCTGATCTGGCTTTCGTTTCGGCAGGAGAAGCTGATCCAGGCCGGCGTGTTGCAGTCCCTGAGCAAGGCCGCAAGCACGCAAGCTTCGGACAACGACGGTATTGTCTCGATCGCCAGGACGTCGGCGTCGCTGTTGTCGAAGAGCTGCAATCGTTCCTGGTGAAACTGCCGCAGCCCGTCGGCCGATATAGCGTAATCTCCCGTGTACTCGGAGCCGTCGTGCAGCATGGCTCCGTAGGGTCCAATGCTCGCGGCTACGAGCGGTCGCGAAACCGCGCCGCCACGGGAAAACGCATCACGCGCACGAATCGCGAGTTCGACGGACAGCAACATCAGGCGGTCGGCTTCCTCGGCCGGGTGACCCAGCTTCGCGAATCCCTCCCGGCTCGCCTGGTAACTGGCCGAGGCAATGCACTCGGCCCCGGCCTTGAGATATGCGAGGCTGGCATCCACGATGGCCTCAGGATCCTCGAGCAACATTGACGCGGACCAGAGCGTATTACCGATATCGCAACCCTGCGCCTCGAGTTGTGTCGCGAGCCCGCCATCCAGCAGCAATGGCTGCGGCCGATTCAGGGCCTCGACAAACGCCGTCTTCACACCAGCGCTGTTCCTCATGCGCACATTCTCCAGTCTCGGTTGCGACCTCTCACGGAGCTTACTTCACAACAACGCACCACGCTTGCTACTGTGCGTCCCGTTGAACGGAGAAAGCCAATGCCCAAGCTTGCCATGCTGCTTTTCGCACTCCTGCTTTCCGTCGCGTGCCAGAAAAGTACGGGGCCGGATGGCCAACTGCTTGCTGTCCGTTGCGGAGTCCTTATCGATGGCATGGCCAAAGATGCACTCGGCGCGAGACTCGTCCTGATCGAAGGCGACCGTTTTAAAGCGGTTCTGCCGGTCGATTCGAAACCGCCTGCGGGGGCGCGGCTTGTCGACCTGAGCGATTACACCTGTCTGCCAGGCCTGATCGATACGCACACGCACCTGGCACTCGTGCATGACGATTCAAGCGACCTCACGGTCTATTACCGTCGGCCTATCAGCGAGACGCTCGCGATGACTGTACGCAACGCCGAAATAACACTTGGTGCAGGTTTTACGACCGTCAGGAATGTCGGCGACTACTTTCCCGAGGCCATCATCGAAGTGCGCGACAGGATCCGGCGCGGCGAGGTACCCGGGCCACGCATACAGACGGCCGGCTCTTATCTGACGATTCCAGGCGGAGGCGGTGACCTCGTCGTGCCTGGCCACGACGAGAGCGAAATCCCGACCGGGATACGCATTGGCGTTGCCCGCGGTCCTGATGGATTTCGTGACAGCACGCACGCCGTCATCGAAAACGGCGCAGACATGATCAAGGTCATCGCGTCAGGAGCCGTGTTCGCGTTTGGCGGTGTACCGGGCGAGCCCGAGATGACACAGGCCGAAATCGCCGCGGTCGTAGAGGTCGCGCACGCAGCTGGCCTCCGGGTTACAGCCCATGCGCATGGTGCGCAGTCGATCAAGGATGCAATCCTCGCCGGGGCTGATTCGATCGAGCACGCCTCGCTCGCCGACGATGAAGCAATCACCATGGCGGCCGAGCATGGTGTCGCTTTCTCGATGGATGTCTACAACGGCACCTACACGGCCGAGGTGGGTGAAGCACTCGGCTATCCCGAAGAATTCATGCGCAAGAACGATGAAACCACCGAGGCACAACGCATCGTCTTCGAGAAGGCCTACCGTGCCGGAGTGCCGATTCTCTACGGCACCGACGCGGGTGTCTCACCGCACGGCTACAACGGCAGGCAGTTCGCGGTAATGGTCGGTCGCGGCATGGCGCCCATGGATGCGATCAGGAGTGCGACGTCACTTGCCGCAGAGCACATGGACATGGCGTCCGAAGTGGGTGCTGTCGAGCCCGAGCGATTCGGCGATCTCGTCGCCGTCAAGGGAGACCCGCTAACCGAAATTACGCTGCTGGAGGATGTTGATGTCGTCATCAAGGGAGGCGCAATCGTCAGGATGCACCCGGGTAACTAGATCCTGTCAGCCCGACGAGCGTTGCAGCCAGCTCGGATGCTCGTACAGGACGACCTCGACCTCGTCACCTGGAAAAATCTCGCCGGGCACTTCGACGACGCCGACGAGCCCGCGGGTCAGTCTCGCAGCATTTGAAAACGCCGTCGTCGACAGAGGCTCGCCCGAATTGGTTTCCTGCGTGGCCGCCAGTTCCTTGCCCATGTCGTGGCACGGCGGATTAAACTCTTCGACCGACAGCTCGGCGCCCGACGGGAACTTGAGCAGCGTGCCTTTCGGCAGGCGCGAGAACTCAGGGATGCCCTGTATGCAGAGATTTGCGGCAAGCGTCGACGGCAACAGCGGGTAGCGCAGATCCATCGTCCGCGAAATTTCCTGCAGCTCTTCGTAAGACACGGCGGACCAGTGGCGCTCGTTGCGCCGCGGAGTTCCTTTGGCCTGTTTGTCTCCGGCCCAGGCCTTACGCATGAGTCCACGATGCCGATCACCGACGACGCCATCCAGTTCAACCTGTATGGAGCCTTGTTCGGGTTTCTCGAGCAGGTCCTTGCTGCCGGCGTGTACCGAAACGACTTTTGCGGTCAGGGTTTCCAACGATTCCGATCTCAGTTACAGATGTAACTGCTGGAACTTGCTGCAAATTGTCCACCCTGTCAATTATTTACCAGCCGCGATATCTGCCCAGATGTCACGAACCCAATCGCGAATCACGAGGGACTCGGCCCAGCGATCTGACAGCTCATTTTGTTCGCCATTGGTTATCGCATAAGGCGGTGGCCCGAGCTCGCACAGGAACACGAGTTTTGCGCCGCATGTGTTCCGATTTCGCCACATCCGTATCCCTTCTTTCCACCAGCCCCGGAATATCTCCACCCATTGCTGGTGTTGCGGGAAATCGATCGGCACCTGCACCTGCTCGCGACTGGCGACCCGACCCTGGAAGCTGTCGGAGCGCTCGAGCACCGATTCGATGTGCTTCTGGTCTCTTTCCGGCACGGGTGCGCGCAACTCACGATCCACGACGAAGTGTGAAAGATCGGCACACAGGCGCATCTCGGGCACGAGCTCCATGAGTTGCAGGGTGAAATAGAGATCATTGAGCAAGCTATCCCGATGCGTCTCGAACAGCAGCGGCATGCCACGAGCCTCGGCCTCCCCGATCCATCGCCTGACAACAGGCACGGCGTCCTCAGGCCTGATCGGCATGACGCCGCTGATCACGTTGACCGCGCAGGCATTCATCTCCGCAGCGAAATCGAGCAATGCCTGCATGTCGTCGGGCGCGCGCGGAAAGGCATTGACCATGCAGCCAAGCCCGTGCTGCTCAAACAACGGGTGCCTTGCCAGGTTCTCGGATATCTCATCGACAGTCGGGTCGAGGCACATACCATCGAAGCCGGCTTCGGCAACCATGGCAAATGACTCCTCGTCGCTGCGCTCGGGGCTATTGGGATTGCGCCGCTGCATGCCCCAGAGCGACTGGTAGATCTCAAGTTTCTGCACGACGCTGCTCCCTTCGATCACGCCCGGCGACGAGCGCGTCGACGGCGATCGCACCCTGTTCATTGACGATGACGGGGTTGATGTCGGCCTCGGACACGACATCGCGCAGCGCGTACGCCATCGTCGAGAAACGCGCCGCCAATTCGCAGAAACTGCCGACATCGACGGCTGGCGCGCCGCGTAGTCCGTCCAACATTGGACGCAGCCTCAACCGGTCAATGAGGCGACGGGCATGCTGCGCGTCGAAAGGTGGCAGCGCGAACTGCACGTCGTTGATCGTCTCTGCGAGCACGCCGCCAAAACCCAGCAATACAACCGGCCCGAATTGCGGGTCTCGCTTGACGCCGAGAAACAGGTCGACACCAGGAGGCACCACGGGTGCGACAAGCACATCGGGCCCGAGGCGCTGGCTCATGAAATGATACATCCGCACAAGCTGTGGCTCGTCGTTGATGCCGACGATAACGCCGCCCTCGTTGGACTTGTGCAGCAAACCCTCGCGCGCCGTTTTGAGCGTGACCGGAAATCCCGCCTGCTTTGCCGCAGCGATGACTTCCTCTTCATCGCTGGCCGCCTGCGGAGACGTTGTCGCAATCCCGAATGCGTCGAGCAAGGCCAGGGATTCGATCTCGGGGAGCACTTCGCCCGAGCTCAGGCGCCCTCGCCATTTCTCGACGACCGCCTTGTCTGCGTCGCCTGTCTCAGAGTACTCCCGTAACAGGAAATCACGGTAGGCGAAGAGCGCGTTCGCTCCGCGCAGGAACTGGCTGACGCCGTCGAGAACAGGCATACCCGAATGTGTACTGGCAACGACGGCCTCGTCGTGGCCGGTCCCCTGCCTTGCAGCGACCAGTGCCACGGGTTTACCCGACTCCGCACGACCACGCTGCATGTAATTCAGGTAACTCGGGTAAACGGAACCGAACGGCGCACGATCGTGTACAACCGCCGCGAGCGCCGCACCGGCATCCTGCATCATGAGCGACAGGCACCGGGTCATTATTTCGCCCGCGTCAGGCCCCCCGCGACTCCAGGCATCGAGCGGATTGACGGCCGGCAGTTCGGGGTCGAGGATCTCCTCGAGCGCGAGTACGGTGTCTTCCGACAGCTCTGTCAACGGCACCCCGGCCTCGGCCGCCAGGTCCACCATGAGTTGCCGTTCGCCGCCCGAGTCATGCAACGCAACCAGGCCGCCCGCTCCAACAGGATGCAACTCGGCGAACATGATCAGCATCGTAGCGAACTCGTCCTGGTCGCGCGCACGCTGCACACCGTAGCGATCGAACAGGGCTTCGTAGCTTGAATCGTCGCCGGCCATCGCCCCCGAGTGAGATACGGCGAGCTCTGCCGAGGCCCGCGTTCGACCCACTTTCAGGGCGACAACGGGGATACGCTTTTGCGCCGCTTTCTCGAGCGCGGCATAAAACCCGGCCGGGTTGCGAGCCGTTTCGATGAACAGACCGATTACGCGTGTCTCTGGCAGGTCGAGCGCGAAATCCATGTACTCATCCATCGTCACGCCAAGCTCATTGCCAGTAGACACCGCCAGGTTGATGCGCAGACGTTGCTCGCTGTCGATGATGCCCGACATGCCGGACCCCGAATGACTGATCAGCGTCACGTTTCCGGGTGCCTCGTGCGGGGCACTATCGAAGCCGCAGGTCCAGACGTGGTCACGAACGTTGTAATACCCCATGCCGTTGGCGCCGCAAACAAGCATGCCGGCCCGGACAATCTTGTCGCGCACACGCTCCCGCAAACGTGCCTCACTACCGTTGTCGATATAGAGCGTGGACTGGATGACTGCCGCGGGCACGCCTGCCGCAATTGCCTCGCCGAGCGCTGCTTCGATGCGCTCGTCGCTGACGGCGAAGATAACCAGGTCGGGCGTTTCGGGAAGGGCGCCGAGATCCGGATAGCAGCGGCAACCCGCCAGCTCTTCGTAACGCGGATTGACCGGGTAGACGGCGCCTTCGTAACCGCCAATATCGAGATTTTTCAGCGCCCACTCACCGAGAGAATCGCTGCGGCTCGAGGCACCGACGATCGCAACCGATCGCGGTCGCAACAGTGGATCGAGCCGATGCTTCATGCCAGTAATTCCGCTTAGAAAGGTCCGGGTGGCGTCGCCCCGCGACGGGCCGGGAACCAGAACGGCTTGTCGACGACAACGGCTTCGGCCATCTTGCGATTCCAGTGCATTTCACGCTGGTAGTAGATCTCGACCCAGACTGTATCTCCCGGCTTTCCGTGCGGCATCTTTACGGTACCCAGCGCGATATTCTGCTTGCACACGGGCGACCAGGCCGCCGACGTGATGAATCCGATATTGCCGCCGCTGGCCCGCTTGTTCGCGAAGATGTACGAATTCTCCGCGACTTTGTTGCCTTCGATATCAAGCTTCACAAGACGCCATGTCGATCCTTTGCGCTTCTCCTGAGCCAGCGCGCGACGTCCGTTGAAGTTTGGCTTCTTGAAGTCGACGAGCCAGTCGAGCCCGAGCTCGAGCGGCGAACGCGATACACCCGTGCGAACCGTCTCATCGGCCGGCAAAAACTCCTCGTAGGCCGCCAGGAACCCGGCCTCGATGCGCGCCAGCTCCAGCGCGTGCGTACCGATCGCCCGGATACCATGCAACTCGCCCGCTTCGAACAGCGCATCCCAGAGCGCTTCGGCCTTGCCGGGTTCGATCCAGAGCTCGTAGCCAAGATCGGCCGTGAAGCCAGTCCTCGACACCATGAGCTCCGCACCCTCGAAATCGAAATGCATAAGCCCGAAAGGCTTCAGCTCGCCCAGGCCATCCAGGCCCATCCTGTCGAGAACACTGAACGAGGTGGGACCCTGTACGGCGAGTGCGGCCACGTCTTCGGTCTCGTGCGTCACCGTGACATCGAAGCCGATCGTATTGGCCATCAACCACGCGTAGTGGCGCTCCTGCGAACACAGCCGGTACTCACCTTCGCGCAGGTGAAAGATCGTGCCATCATCGATGACCTGGCCGCTATCGTCGCACCAGACGGCATAGGCCACCCGGCCGGGGCGGATCTTGGCCATGTCGCGGGTCACTAGGCGATTCAGGTAATCGAGCGCATCAGGCCCCGTGACGCGGTACTTGGTCATCGGTGTCAGATCGAACACAGCGGTCGCATTGCGAATGGCAAAGTACTCGGTGTCGGCGCAATAGAGTTCGTCGGTGCTCGAGTAGCCCTTCCACTCGTGCCATTGATTGACGAAATCGAGTTTTTCGAGGCGAGAATAGAACGGTGACTTCAGGCGTCCCTGCTGTACTGGTGCTTGTGTCATGCCGCTTTCTCCCACTTGAGGATGGTTCGGGCCGCGTTTCGACCCGCGGCACCGCTGACGCCCCCGCCCGGATGTGCGCCCGCTCCGCAGAGCCACAGACCATCGAGGGGCATCTTGTATTGCGCGGCGCCGTGCACGGGGCGAACGAACAGGAACTGATCGAGCGTGAGTTCGCCGTGATGCCAGTGGCCACCCGTGATATGAAATTCGTCCTCGATATCCGCCGGCGTCAACAATTCACTGGCCGTGATGCGTTGCGCAATATCCGGGGCGTACTTGGCAATCGTCGCAATCACCGTGTCATTGAACGCCTTCTTCGTCGCGTCGCTCCAGCCCTCCCTGAGTGAGTACGGCGCGTACTGCACGACGGCCGACATCACGTGCTTGCCGGTCGGCGCGAGCGACTCGTCGCGAAAACTCGGAAACGTCATCTCGACGACAGGCTCCGGCGAGTACTCGCCATACTTGGCCGGGTTGAAGGCACGTTCGACGTAGTGTTCGTCACCTGCGATCACGAGGCGCTGGCCGAAGTCCTTCTTGTCGAGGCCGTCTATTGTCGGCAGACCGTCGAGTGCCAGGTGCAGCTTCGCAGCATTGCCGCGCGAGCGCAGGTGATGCATACGCCGCGCGAAACCCGCCTCGACGTGCCTTGCACCGACGAGATCCATAATCGTTCGTTTCGGGTCCGCGTTCGAGATCACCATGTAACTCGAAAAAGTCTCACCGCTGGCTGTTTCGACACCCGTGACGCGACCGTTGCCGACGATGATGCGCTTGACGGGCATGCCGGTTCGAATCGTCACGCCGCTACTGCGAGCCGCGTGCGCCAACTCCTCGCTGACGCTGCCCATCCCGCCCCGCACGGCGGCGACGCGGCCGTGATCGCCCGCGAGCCGATAGAGATACGTGACAATCGTATTGGGCGAGCGCGGCCCGAGGTGAGTGCCGAGCACTGCGTCGAGGCTGATCGCACCCTTGAGCAATGGACTCTCGAAGCGTTCCGTCACCTCGTCATGAATATTCATGCCGATGAGTCTCAGGAACTCCTGCATCTCTTCCTTGCCAAGGCGGCGAATATCGAATCCGAGTTGCCCGAGCGTAAACAGGTCGGAAAGGTTTTTTGTGCCGAGCCGCGGCGGCGCCTTGTTGAGGTATTTCCTCAACAGGTCGGAGAAGCGAGTCATGCGCTTGCGGAAGCGGCGATACTGCGCGGCATCGTCGTCCGAAACGCCGGTCACCGCATCCGCCGACAACCTCAGGTGCTGGCCGTCTTCGGCAAGTGCGATCGTTGTCATATCCTCGCCTGCGAGTTTTGGCGACAGCTGCAGTTCCTTGCGAACCTCGGGCTGCAGCTGGTAGAGCAGGTGCGCACAGGCAGAAACCGAGTGACCTTCGGCGAATTCGCGCGTGACTGCCGCGCCACCTACCTGCGCGTTAGCCTCGAGTACGAGAACGTTCTTTCCGGCCCGTGCCAACAGCGCCGAGCAGACCAGGCCGTTGTGCCCGGCACCTACAACAATTGCATCGTACTTGTCAGTCATCGCTGAAGCTCTCCGGAACAGTGTTGGGACGCCGCAGGTCGGACAGGATTTCGCGCGCGGCATTGGCGCCAGGCGCGGCCATCACACCGCCGCCCGGATGCGTGCTCGAACCACACATGTACAGGCCATCGACGGGGCCGCGGTACTGCGCGTAGCCCGGAACCGGCCGGTTGAACAACAGCTGGTCCATCGTCAGCTCACCGTGAAATATGTTGCCCTCGGTGATGCCGATTTCAGCTTCAATATCCTCGGGGGTGCGAATCTCGGCGTGCAGAATCAGGTCCTTGAAGTCCGGGCTGTAGTTTGCGATCTGGTCGATAACCGATTTGCCAAAAGCTTCCTTCTCTTCGCTGGTCCAGTCGCGTCCCTCGATCTTGTGCGGGCAGTACTGCACGAAGCAACTCATGAAGTGCTTGCCCGGCGGGGCCATGGTCGGGTCGTTGAGCGTCGGTATCACCATGTCGATGTAAGGGTCCTTCGACCAGGTGCCGGCTTTCCAGTCATCGTATGCCCGTTCCATGCGTTCCATCGAGTCGATGAAGTGCATGTCGGAATACATCAGCGAGCTGCCTTCGGG
>Ga0265309_10000712_pt1 | contig 13732 bp, 11 predicted proteins | sample Helome_FD_192492 | JGI IMG/M metagenome (GOLD analysis project Ga0265309, IMG submission 192492) | Marine sediment microbial communities from subtidal zone of North Sea - Hel_20160524 (Illumina Assembly) | ecosystem: Environmental > Aquatic > Marine > Subtidal zone > Sediment ...
ATGCCCTTGCGCGGGTACTCGACGAGCAATACCTTGCTAAACGCACTGCCCGAATCCGAGAACACGATCTCCGCGAAGTTCTTCGCGGCAGAATAAATGGACCGCGCGACGGGAATTCGATCCATCAGGGATTCCCAGCCGCCTACGAACGCACGTCCGACGAAGTTCGCCGTCAGCACGCCGGTCAGGAGCAACAGCAAGATTGTAAGAATGACACCCAGACCCGGAATCCCGACACCCAGCCACTCTTCGGGGTGGTACTGACGTGGAATGAGGACAAGCGACTTGTCCATAAGGCCGATCAGGACGCGAAACACGAATATCGTGATGCCAATCGGCAACCACACGAGCATGCCGGCAACGAGGTAACGACGCAGTCGCTTCATCATCAGGAATCGGCCTTGCTGGTCTTCGCAGCAGTTGGTTTGGCCTTCGGCTTGTCGTTGCTCTTGTCGGACTTGGGCTTGTCAGCCGACTTCGACGACTCCTTGTCACCGTGCAGGTTGCGCTGGTTCTCTTTCTTGAAGTCCGTCTCGTACCAGCCCTGACCCTTGAGGCGAAAACGCGGCGCCGACAGCAGCCGCTTCAGACCGGGCTTACCGCACGCAGGGCAATCCACGAGCGGCGCGTCTGCGATTTTCTGCAGCGCGTCGAGCGTGTGGTCACATTCTTTGCAGGCATACTCGTATATCGGCATGCGGTGTACTCCGTGTATCCGGTGCGGCCCGAAAACCCGCGAATTATAGTGGCTATGCCGCGTTCTGAAAATCGAGGCGATCGTCGGCGACGCCCACCTCGATGACATCACCCGGCTTGAACTTGCCCTGCAGGATCTCCTGCGCAAGCGGGTTCTCGACCTGCTGCTGGATCGCACGCTTCAGCGGACGCGCACCGTAAACGGGATCGAAGCCCGCTTCAGCCAGTCTGTCACGCGCAGCGTCAGACAACGTTATGCGCATATCCCGATCGGCAAGCCGATCGTGCAAATAGCCGAGCTGAATATCGACTATGAGCCTGATGTGCTCTCGACTCAGTGGATGGAACACTACCACGTCATCCACACGGTTGATGAACTCGGGCCGAAAATGCGTGCCGACAACGTCCATCACTGCCGACTTCATCTCGTCGTATTTCTCCTCACCGGCCATCTCCTGAATCATTTGTGATCCGAGGTTGGATGTCATGACGATAACCGAATTACGAAAATCGACCGTGCGGCCATGGCCGTCGGTCAGACGTCCGTCATCGAGGACCTGCAGCAAGACGTTGAATACGTCGGGATGCGCTTTTTCGACCTCATCAAGAAGGATCACCGAGTACGGGCGGCGACGCACAGCCTCGGTCAGGTAACCGCCCTCCTCGTAGCCCACGTAACCCGGGGGCGCGCCGATCAGCCTGGCAACGGAGTGTTTCTCCATAAACTCCGACATATCGAGGCGCACCATCGCGTCCTCGGTATCAAACATGAAGTTAGCCAACGCCTTGGTCAGCTCCGTTTTGCCTACGCCTGTCGGGCCCAGAAACAGGAATGAGCCGATCGGCCTGCGCGGGTCCGACAAGCCGGCGCGTGACCGGCGGATCGCATTGGCGACCACAGTCACAGCCTCGTCCTGGCCCACGACGCGCTGCTGCACGACAGATTCCATCTGCAGCAGTTTTTCCTTTTCGCCTTCGAGCATCTTGGAGACGGGAATGCCGGTCCACCGGGAGACGATCTCTGCGACTTCTTCATCGGTCACGTTGTTTCGCAGCAAGGTCTTTTCCTTGCCTTCGGCCTGCATTGCGTTCGCCAGCCGTTTTTCCAGTTCCGGAATACGGCCATACTGCAGCTCCGACATGCGGGCCAGATCGCCCGCGCGATGCGCAGTCTCCAGCTCGAGTCGCGCGCGCTCCAGCTCCTCTTTGATGTGCGTTGCGCCCTGCATCGCAGCCTTCTCGGACTTCCAGACTTCCTCGAGGTCCGCAAACTCGCGCTCCAGGCCTTTCAGTTGCTTTTCGAGGTCCTTCAACCGCTTGCGTGAAGCATTATCCGATTCTTTCTTCAACGCCTCGCGCTCGATCTTGAGCTGGATGATGCGGCGCTCGAGCCGATCCATCGCCTCGGGCTTGGAGTCTATTTCGATACGAATGCGGGATGCCGCCTCGTCGATCAGGTCGATGGCTTTGTCAGGCAACTGGCGGTCACTGATGTATCGATGCGACAAGGTCGCGGCGGCAACGATCGCAGGGTCGGTGATTTCGACGCCATGATGCACTTCATAGCGCTCCTTGAGTCCGCGCAGAATGGCGATCGTGTCCTCGACCGTCGGCTCTTCGATCAGGACCTTCTGGAAGCGACGTTCGAGCGCCGCATCCTTTTCGAGATATTTGCGATATTCATCGAGCGTCGTTGCGCCGACGCAGTGCAACTCGCCGCGCGCCAGCGCAGGCTTGAGCATATTGCCGGCGTCCATCGAGCCCTCGGCCTTGCCCGCACCAACCATCGTGTGCAACTCGTCGATGAAGAGGACGATCTGACCCTCCTGCTTGGCAAGGTCACTCAGCACGGCCTTGAGGCGTTCCTCGAATTCACCGCGGAACTTCGCGCCAGCGATCAGCGCGCCCAGATCGAGCGACAGGATGCGCTTGCCGCGCAGCCCTTCGGGAACTTCGTTATTGACGATGCGCTGCGCGAGTCCTTCAATAATTGCGGTCTTACCGACGCCGGGCTCGCCGATCAGCACAGGGTTGTTCTTGGTGCGCCGCTGCAGAATCTGGATCGTGCGCCGGATCTCTTCGTCGCGGCCAACGATCGGATCGAGTTTGCCCTGCTCAGCGCGCTCGGTCAGGTCAATCGTGTATTTCTCAAGCGCCTGCCGCGTGTCCTCGGCATTCGGGTCGTTGACCTGCTGACCGCCGCGCAAGTCGTCGATCGACTTTTCGATCGCGCCACGCACGGCACCGGCCTGCTCCATGATCGACAAGAGTGGCGACTTCTCGTCCATCGCGGCCAATACGAACAGCTCGCTGGAGATGTACTGGTCATTACGTTCCTGCGCGAGCTTGTCCGTGATATTGAACAAGCGCGTGACGTCGTTGCCGATATGCACGTCTCCGCCTGCGCCCTCGACTTTCGGCAGCCGATCAACCGCATCACCGAGCTGCGAACGAAGCAGATTGACGTTGACACCGGATTTGGTCAGCACGCCACGCACCGTGCCACCCTGTTGATCGAGCAGCGCGACCATCACGTGTGCCGGCTCGATGAACTGGTGGTCCTGGCCCACGGCCAGCGACTGCGCCTCGGCGAGCGCCATCTGGAATTTGCTGGTCAGTTTGTCCAATCGCATTGGATTCCCTCAGTCCCGGTCCCCCGGGTGCCATAAACTCCCGTAGAAATAACGGCGAGTACGACATTTTCAAGATACTTATCGGCTAGTTGCACCGATAAATGAAGCTGTACAGACGCCCGGTCTTGCCGTCACGGCGGTACGAGAAAAAACGGTCCGCGTCGGCGAACGTGCACAGGTCGCCGCCCCAGATGCCGCAGACGCCGGCAGCGCCGAGGCGCTGGGTGGCCAGCAGTATGAGGTCGGCCTGCCAGCGGCCCTGCTCATTCGCCGTGAACGCAGCCGCGGCCTGCGGATCTCTCTCGAGAAATGCCTCCCGAACTTCGGCGCCGACTTCGAACGCCGCCTGGGATATCGCAGGCCCGAACCAGGCCAGGAGGTTAGCCGCCTCGGTCGCCATCGCGGCCAGCGTCTCCTCCACGATGCCCGCGGCAAGGCCGCGCCAGCCGGCGTGAATTGCGGCGATCTCGCTGCCATCGCGCGCGCACAAAAGGATCGGCAGGCAGTCCGCCGTCCTCACCACACAAATGCTGCCCGGCCGATTCGCGATGATGGCGTCGGCATCCGGCGGTCCTTTATCGAAATCGTCTGAGCCCCAATTCACCACGCCAGTGCCGTGGACCTGATTCAGCCATTGCGGCTCTGCCGGGAACGCGAATGCGGCGTTCTGCCGGGTAGTGGTGCCCGCCACGATGTTGGCGGGAGCCGGCCACTCTGCGCGAATCCACTCATTGCTCATCGGCATCCCCGCGCAGGGCTGCAAGCAACTGCTCGAAATCAGCAGGCGGCGGCACCTTGAAGCTCAGCACCTCGCCGCTGTCCGGGTGTTTGAGCTCGAGCTGGGTAGCGTGCAGCGCCTGGCGCCGAAATCCACGCAGCGCAGAGACGACCGCATCGCTCGCACCAGCCGGCAGCGCGAGGCGCCCTCCGTACACGGGATCCCCGACCAGCGCGTGACGGCGATACGCAAAATGCACGCGAATCTGATGCGTACGGCCAGTCTCGAGCTTGATCCGTATATAGGTGTGTGCGGCAAAACGCTCGAGGACCGTGTAGTGCGTGACAGCCGGTTTGCCGTCGTCGCGCACAACCATGCGCTTGCGGTCGACGCGATGGCGACCTATGGGCGCGTCGATTTTGCCACCGCCCGTGAGCACGCCGCCACATATGGCCAGATAGAAACGCGCGATCTCCCGGTTCGCCAGCAAGCGTACAAGAGACGTGTGTGCGGGCAGCGTTTTGCCGATCAGCAAAAGGCCGCTCGTGTCCTTATCAAGCCGATGGACGATGCCGGCACGTGGCAGCTCCTCCAGCTGCGGCGCGTAGTGCAACAGCCCGTTCAGCAACGTGCCGCGCGCGTTTCCGGCCCCCGGGTGGACGACCAGGCCGGCCGGTTTGTCGATCACGATCAGAGCATCGTCCTCGTGCACGATATTGAGTGTGATCGGCTCCGGTCGGTCCATTACGGTGGCTGCCGGGACTGCGTGCAGAATCACCCGCTCGCCACCCAGCACCGCATCCCGGGGCCGCGGGCTGACGCCGTCCACGACGATCGCTCCGTCGAGAAGCCACGCCTTGAGGCGACTTCGCGAATATTCGGGAAACAACCTGGCGAGCGCCTGGTCCAATCGTTGACCAGCCAGCTCGATCGGTATCGTCCTGGTTGTGGGATCCGCGTTCATCGTAACGCCAAGTCTACGGTATACTCGCCGACCCTGGGGGCACGATCATCCAGCCGCGAAGCGCGGCAATCGGAACAGCACCGTAAAATGAAGACGCAGAAAATCATCCACAAACTGGCCAGTCGCGCGCGCAATCTCATGCGCCTGGCGACCGTTTTGACGCTCGCCATATTTGCGGCCGGCTGCGCGGGCAATGACGAGCAAGAGACTCCCGTCGACAACCTGACTGAGGCCTATGAAGAGGCGAAAGGGGCGATCGAACGTCAGAATTACCGCCGCGGAATTCAGATCTTCGAGGCGATCCAGGCCGTCTACCCGTTTAGTGACCTGAGTCGGCAGATCCAGCTGGAGCTCATGTACGCCTACTACAAGGCCCAGCAAAAAGAACAGGCGATCGAGACGGCCGACACGTTCATGCGCGAAAACCCGATTCACCCACGCGTCGACTACGCTCTCTATATCAAAGCATTGGCGTACTTCGAAGACGAGGCGGGCTTTCTCGAGCGCCGGTTCAAGAAGGACGTTACCGAGCGGCCACCGAAAGAAGTGCAGGAATCCTATTCAGCGCTGCGCCGCCTCGTGGACCGCTATCCCGCCAGCGAATATGCGCCCGATGCAGAACAGCGCATGGTCTATCTCAAGAATCGCCTGGCCACGTACGAGAATCACGTCGCCGATTATTATCTTCGACGCGGTGCGTATGTCGCGGCACTGAATCGCGCCAAGAACGCTCTGGAAGAATACAACGGTTCAGTAGCCAACGCCGATTCGCTGCGCATCATGGCGGCAGCGTACGACAATCTCGGCATGGACGATCTCGCCAGCGATGCGAGGCGCGTCCTCGAGCTGAACTTCCCGGGCGAGAGCTAATGCGGGAATCGATAGCCTGATGTGATTGGGTAACGCCAGTCTCGGCCGAACGCGCGACTGCTGATTCGAATACCGGGAGGCGCCTGGCGCCGCTTGTACTCGTTGCGCTTCACCATCTCGAGAATGCGAATCACCGTATCCCGGTCATAACCACTTGCGGTTATCTGCTCGACCGAAAGGTCTTTCTCGATAAACGCCTCGAGAATCGGATCGAGTATGTCGTAGGCCGGCAGTGAGTCGCTGTCAACCTGACCTGCGCGCAATTCCGCCGACGGTTCCCGCGTAATTACCCGCTCGGGAATGGCCTCGCCCAGCGTATTTCGATAACGTGCAAGCCTGTATACGAGCGACTTGCTGCAGTCCTTTATCGGCGCGAATCCGCCGGCCATATCGCCATAGAGCGTGGCATAACCAACAGCCATCTCGCTCTTGTTGCCGGTCGTCAGGAGCATTCTCCCTGTCTTATTGGAAATCGCCATCAACAAAACGCCGCGGCACCTCGCCTGAATGTTCTCCTCGGTTACGTCTTCCTCGCGGCCCTCGAATATTGATTCGAGCTGGGCAACGGTTGCATCGTAGATCGGTGCGATCGGAATGACGTCATAGCGGACGCCGAGTGTCGCTGCCTGTTGTGCCGCATCCTCCTGACTCATTGTCGAGGTATACCGAAACGGCATCATGACGACGCGCACACGCTCGGGACCGAGCGCATCGTGCGCAATCGCCAATACGAGCGCGGAGTCAATGCCACCCGACAGGCCGATGACGACACCCGGGAAACCGTGCTTGTCGACGTAGTCTCTTGTCCCGGTAGTCAGCGCACGATACACACTTTCTTCGGTCTCGAGGCGACCGACGACCGTGCCCGGCTGTGGCTGAACTCCGCTTGAATCCGCGGCAAGTACGATTTCCTGCAGGACCTCGTCAAACGCAGCCGCGCGTGCGCAAATCTCTCCGCATGCATCCATGACAAAGCTGCCACCGTCGAAGACGAGTTCGTCCTGACCGCCGACCATGTTGAGGTACAGCACCGGTATTTGCGACTCTTCAACGCGACGCCGCACGGCCTTTTCGCGCCGCTGCTGCGTGCCCAGTTCGTAGGGCGAACCGTTGATCGCAATGACACACTCGGCACCGGCCGAACGCGCTGCGGCAATCGGGCCGCGTTGCCACACGTCTTCACAGATGGTCAGGCCAACGCCGATACCGTTCAGCCGGAATACCGCGGCGTCCTTGCCTGCCGTGAAATATCGCTTCTCGTCGAATACGCGATAGTTCGGCAGCAGATGTTTGCGGTAGGCGCAGAGTACCTCGCCATCTGAAAGCACGGCGCAGGCGTTGTAGATGCTGTCGTCGACGTACTCCGGAAAACCGATCAATACGGCAATACCGCGGACCGATTCGCGAATCTCCTCGACAGCCGCCTCGGTTCTATTGCGTAATCCGGCGTGAAACAGCAGATCTTCGGGTGGATAACCGCAGACGCTGAGTTCGGGAAATACGACGAGATCCGCCCGCATCTCGTCTCTGGCCCGCGCGGCATGCGCAATGATCTTCGCCGTGTTGCCAGATACGTCGCCGACGGCAAGATCGATCTGCGCCAACGCAACTTTGACTGTTTTATTCATCGTTGCACCGCTACGTCGCGGCCTGATTCAGCTGCCGAGCACTTCCTGCATCTTGCTGCCGAGTTCGGCAGGCGATCGGACGGTCGCAACTCCGGCTGCATCGAGCGCTTTGAATTTGTCCGCCGCAGTGCCCTTGCCTCCGGCCACAATGGCCCCGGCGTGTCCCATACGCTTACCCGGAGGCGCCGTCACGCCGGCAATGTAGGCGACGACAGGTTTCGAGACGTCGGACTGTATGAACTCGGCGGCCGCTTCCTCATCGGTGCCGCCGATTTCGCCAACCATGATCACTCCGTCGGTGTCGGGATCCGCTTCGAACAATGCCAGGCAGTCTATGAAATCCATACCGCGAACAGGGTCGCCGCCGATCCCGATACAGGTCGTCTGGCCGAGGTCGTTAATCGTCGTCTGATAAACGGCTTCGTAGGTCAGCGTGCCCGATCGCGAAACGACACCGATGCGTCCGGGCTTGTGGATGAAGCCCGGCATGATGCCGATCTTGCATTGCTCGGGCGTAATGATGCCCGGGCAGTTGGGGCCGATCAGACGACAGTCGTAATCACGCAGCGCAGACTTAACCTTGACCATATCGAGCGCCGGTATGCCCTCGGTGATACACACGACGAGCTTCACGCCGGAATCGGCCGCTTCGAGAATGGCATCTGCGGCAAACGGCGGTGGTACCAGGACCATACTGACGTCAGCCCCTGTTTGATCCACTGCCTCGCGCATCGTATTGAACACCGGCACGCTAAGGTGCTCGGTGCCACCGCGCCCGGGCGTGACCCCGCCAACGACCTGCGTGCCGTAGTCTATGCACTGCTCGGTGTGGAATGTCCCCTGACTACCAGTGATGCCCTGGCAAATGATCTTGCTGTTCTTATTGACCAGAATACTCATCTTGACTCTCTTCAGGCCGCTGCCGCGACCACCTTTTTGGCAGCGTCGGTCAGGTCTTCTGCTGCGATGATGTCGAGTCCGCTGTTGGCAAGCAGCTCGCGGCCTTTGTCGACATTAGTGCCTTCCAGGCGCACGACCACCGGCACGCTGACGCCGACCTCCTTGACCGCGCTGATGATGCCCTCGGCGATCAGATCGCAACGAACGATACCGCCGAATATGTTGACCAGAATCGCGGTGACGTTAGCGTTCGACAGGATCAGCTTGAATGCCTCGGCGACGCGCTCCTTGGTTGCGCCACCGCCGACGTCGAGGAAGTTGGCGGGTTCTCCGCCGTGCAGCTTGATCAGGTCCATCGTCGCCATCGCGAGACCGGCGCCATTGACCATGCAGGCAATGTCGCCGTCAAGCGATACGTAGTTGAGATCGTGGGCTGCCGCCTCGCGTTCCTTGGCGTCTTCTTGTGTGATGTCGCGCAGTTCGACCAGTTTCGGCTGCCGGTAAAGTGCGTTGCTGTCGATGTTGATTTTCGCGTCGAGCGCCATGACATCGCCTGCCTTGGTGACGATCAAAGGGTTGACTTCGACAAGGCTCGCGTCGGTCTCCAGATAGAGCCGGTACATACGCTGTATCAGATCGCCGAACTGACGCATCTGTTTCTTGTTGAGCTCGAGGCCAAACGCAAGCTGTCGCGCCTGATAGTCCTGCAGCCCGGCATCGGGAGCGATTGCGATCGTGAATATCTTTTCCGGTGTCTCGGCGGCAACCTTTTCGATGTCCATGCCGCCTGCAGCGGATGCAATGAATGCCACGCGGCTGACTTCCCGGTCGATGAGCATCGACAGGTAAAGCTCGCGATCGATTTCGGACCCTGCTTCGACGTAGACCACGTTGACGGGCAGGCCCTCGGGTCCCGACTGGTGCGTGACCAGTTGTATGCCGAGCATGGCCTCGGCGTACTGGCGGACCTCGTCCCGGGTGCGCGCGAGTTTGACACCCCCGGCCTTGCCGCGCCCGCCGGCATGCACCTGCGCTTTGACAACCCAGAGATCTCCTCCGAGATCTTTAGCCGCCTCTACCGCCGCATTGGGGCTTTTTACGGGTATGCCGCGCGGCACGGTGATGCCGTAGTCAGCAAACAAGCGTTTCGATTGATACTCGTGCAGATTCATTTGAGGTAACTGTCAGTGGCGTGCAGGAAGGCGCACAAAGTCCAGAGCATTTTGGAGGAAAGCAGGAGTCGACGCAAAGTGAATTAGGCCGCAATAAGGGCGGCCTTCGTCTACAATCGGCGCAATCTGCACGACAGGGGGCCGATATTGGGCAGAGGACAGCTGTGAATCAGGCACCGACGGAAAGCTTTGGCCGGCAGACTATACGCCAAAGCCGCGAGGCATTGATGCAACGGGCGGCCGAGGAACCCGATCTCGCCTGGCGCGTCATCGGCACTCTCAACGCGTTCCGCGCACTGATTGCGGTCGCGCTGCTGATATTGTTTTTTGCGCGAGGCGAGCCGCGCGTGTTCGGCGACGAGTCACCGACAGTATTCTGGATCACGGCGGCCGCATACCTCGGCTTCGCGATTTTTGCGGCCCTGACGCTCAAGAAACGCTGGGTCCCCGTAGACATCCAGGCGGCGATCCAGCTGCTGGTCGACATCGGCGCAATCGTCGTTCTGATGCATGCCAGTGGTGGCATCTCGAGCGGGCTCGGGGGACTGCTGATTGTCTTTGTCGGCGCGGGCAGTCTCGTTCTGCCGATCCAGTATCCGACCGTCCTTGCTGCCGTCGCCACGTTCGCAATCCTCGGCGAGCAGTTGTTCTCGCAGCTGGGCGCAGCGAGTCTCGAGGCCAACTACCCGGCGGCCGGTATCCTCAGTGCTGTCATTTTCGCGATGGCGTTCGCGACGCGGCCGCTCGGACGACGCATTCAGGCCAGCGAGGCGCTCGCACGCCAGCGCGGTGTCGACCTCCAGGATCTCTCGGAGCTGAATGAGTACATCGTGCAGCACTTGCGCGAGAGTATCGTCGTTATCGACGACGATGACCGTATTCGCCTCAGCAACGCGTCGGCGACGCGGCTGCTCGGCGCTTCACAGAAGGTGAGCGGTCTGCCGTTGCGCAGCGTGTTCGAACCGCTCGACGACTATCTGCGCAAATGGCGCAGCAACCCGAGTCTGTCCGCGCATCGGGAATTCACTGTGATCACATCAGGCGATAACGTGCGTATCGAGGCACATCTGGCACCACTCGGCAAAGACGGGGTGCGCGGTGGGCCCGTGCTGGTGTTTCTCGAGGATGCCAGCCTCATGAACGAACGCGTGCAGCAGTCGAAACTCGCTTCGCTGGGCCGCCTGAGCGCCAGTATTGCGCACGAGATTCGCAATCCGGTCGGTGCGATGAGCCACGCGGCGCAGTTGCTGCGTGAATCGTCCGGTCTCGACGAGGACGACAAGCGATTGACGGAAATCATCGAATCGCACTCCAGTCGTGTCAGTCATATCATCGACAATGTCCTGCAGCTGTCGCGGCGCGAATTGAACCGCCCCGAGATTTTGCCGTTGAAACCCTGGCTTGAAGACTTCGCTCAGGAGTTCACACGCACACTGGAATTGCAGGAGGGGGAACTTGCGATTGCGACGGTGCCGGAGGATCTCGAGGTCAGGATGGATCGTTCACACCTGCGACAGGTTCTGTGGAATCTTTGCGACAATGCCGTCAAGTACGCCAGCGAGACTGGCGGTATTCTCGTGGAAATTCACGCGGACCGCATGCAGGGAAAGGGTCGTCCCTATGTCGAAGTTCTTGATCACGGCCTCGGTGTCGACGCGTCCACGGCCGAGAAGATGTTCGAACCCTTCTATACGGAACGCTCCGGCGGAACCGGACTGGGCCTGTACATTTCGCGCGAGCTGTGCGAGCTCAATCGAGCGACACTGGTATACCTTGACCGGCCCGGCGGAGGCAGTATCTTTCGTATCGTCTTCGCAGACCCTGACCGATGGGAAGCAGAATAAGCAATGAGTGAACCACTAGCCCTTGTCATCGATGATGAACCCGATATCTGCGAGTTGCTCTCGCTGACGCTCGGACGGATGGGCATTCAGACCGAGACGGCGACCGATGTCGCGGGCGCCAAGGCGCTGCTGGGCAACAAACAGTTCGACCTGTGCCTGACCGATATGCGGCTGCCTGACGGCGACGGGCTCGAACTCGTCGAGTGGATGCAGACCAATGCCAAGGGGGTACCCGTGGCGGTGATCACGGCTCACGGCAACGTAGAGACCGCGGTGCAGGCGCTCAAACTGGGCGCGTTCGATTTTATCTCGAAGCCCCTCGACCTCAATAGTCTGCGCAACATCGTCCGAACCGCGCTCAAGGTCGAGGAATCCAAAAAACCGCAGTCGAAGCTGCAGGGCAACTCGACCGTGATGCAGGACTTGCGCGAGATGGTCGACAAGGTCGCGCGGTCGCAGGCCCCGGTGCATATATCCGGTGAATCGGGAACCGGCAAGGAACTCGTGGCACGTCTTATCCATGAGAGCGGGCCGCGCGCGGACGGTCCATTCATGCCAGTGAACTGCGGCGCAATACCGGCAGAGCTCATGGAGAGCGAGTTCTTCGGCCACCGCAAGGGCAGTTTTACGGGCGCCATCAGCGACAAGATCGGTCTGGTGCAGAGCGCCGACGGCGGGACGCTGTTTCTCGATGAAATCGCCGACCTGCCGCTTGCCATGCAGGTCAAGCTGTTGCGCGTCATTCAGGAAAAAACCGTGCGCCCTGTCGGCGCTTCCGAGGAAGAACCCGCCAACGCACGTATATTGTCCGCAACGCACAAGAAACTCGCCGAGATGGTGGCCGACGGTGAGTTTCGCGAAGACCTTTACTACCGAATCAACGTTATCGAACTGCCGGTACCCGCGTTGCGCGATCGCGGTGATGATGTCCTGATGCTCGCCGAGCACATCCTCGGCAAGCTCAGCGCGGACATCGCGCTGGATAGCGATGCCAGAGACGCCTTGCTCACCTACCCGTTCCCGGGGAATGTTCGTGAACTCGAGAACCTGCTCGAGCGCGCCGTGACGCTGTGCACCAGCGGCACGATATCCGCGTCGGACCTGAACCTGCGGCAAGTGGCCGCCGGCCAGGACAGCCAGGCGTCTTTCACGAGCACGGACCTCGGCAATCAGGTCGAGGACGTACAGCGACAGGCCATCATGGAGGCGCTGGAGAAGACCCGTTACAACAAGACCGCCGCGGCCAAGCTGCTTGGCCTGACGTTTCGACAGCTGCGCTACAGGATAAAAAAGCTGGGAATCGAATGACGGCCGGGTCGCAGGTGCCCGGCCGACAGGTTGCGATATTCCATAAGCACCGTCTTGCTTCGCCGACGCGGCTGACAATTTTTGTCACCTTGTGACGAATCGTGACCGCCGGACGTGAAAATGGCGACACCCAGGCCGCCCCGGAATGTCGCCTTGAACGCCGATAAAATCAACAAAAACAGAGGGTTGAAACAATGCCTTTCAGGTTGGCACGGGGCTTGCTTTATATGCGGTACGGGCATTCGTGCCGTTCAGTTATGAATACTCATTTTCATGGAGAAAAGAGAAATGAAGAAGCAACAGGGTTTTACGCTTATCGAACTGATGATCGTGGTCGCGATCATCGGTATTCTGGCGGCAATCGCTATTCCTGCTTAACAGGACTACACGATCCGCGCTCAGGTTTCTGAAGGTCTGAACCTCTCAGGCGGCGCTAAGGCTGCGGTAACCGAGTACTACCAGGACAGTGGCGACCTCGCTACGGACAATACCGAGGCCGGTCTGGAAGCGGCTACCGAGATCCAGGGCAAGTACGTCGAGCAGATCGACGTTGGCACTGGCGGTGACGGCGTGATCACGGTTACCTACGGTAACTCTGTGAACAGCGCGATCAGCGGAGACGATCTCCTTCTGACGCCGGACACCACGAACGCGGGCAGCGTTGTCTGGGTGTGCTCGAGCGTGGACATCGCGGCGAAGCACCTTCCGGCTGCTTGTCGCTAAGATGTGTCAGCCGCAGTTCATACTGCGGCAGAGAGTCAAGAAAGCCCCGGCACGTCCGGGGCTTTTTTTTACCGGCGCAAAGCCTGTGAACTGCGTCACAGTATTGGCAGGACTTGGCGCACGATAGCGCAGGTAACGTCAGCGAATGTCGTATCATATCTGGACCTGTGCCTGGCTTGAGCATCCATCGGAAACCTAATATGAAAGATCGAAACCACGGGTTTACTCTGATCGAGTTGATGATCGTCGTGGCCATCATCGGGATCCTTGCGTCCA
>Ga0265309_10000713_pt1 | contig 13717 bp, 18 predicted proteins | sample Helome_FD_192492 | JGI IMG/M metagenome (GOLD analysis project Ga0265309, IMG submission 192492) | Marine sediment microbial communities from subtidal zone of North Sea - Hel_20160524 (Illumina Assembly) | ecosystem: Environmental > Aquatic > Marine > Subtidal zone > Sediment ...
TACTGAAATGCAGGGAGCTAGCTTTACTATTTCTAGTCTTGGAGGTATTGGAGGGACAGCTTTTACGCCCATTATCAATGCACCAGAAGTTGCTATTCTTGGGGCTTCTCGTGCATATATCAAACCAGTCTATTGTGATGGTCAATTTGTTCCAAGATTAATGTTGCCGTTGTCGCTGTCATATGATCATAGAGTAATTGATGGTGCATCAGCTGCGCGTTTTACTACATATATTGTTAAGGAGCTTGCTAAAATTTCTCAGGTACTTCTGTGAGAATAAACCTTTACAGTACTAAGGTGCTAAATAGAAGGGGCGCATTAATTGAAATTTTTCTCTCGTATTTCTATTGTATTAACCTAAAAAGCGATGTCTAAGTCTAGGTTTCCTCTTATTGGTATTTTTGGGGGAACTTTTGATCCCATACACTATGGTCATTTAAGAATAGCTGAAGAAATTGTCGACGCCGTCAACCTACAAAAAATGTATTTTGTACCAGCAGGCATACCAAGATTGCGACGTGCCCCTGTAGTGTTGCCACAACACCGGGCAGAAATTGTACGCTTAGCAATTCAGAATAACCCAACTTTTATCTTAGATGAGCGTGAAATTTATCGTGATGGTATTAGTTCTAGCATAGATTCGGTGCGTGAATTTAAGCAGGAATTTGGAGAAGAAATTAGTCTATGTTTTGTAGTAGGTATTGATGCTTTTATAAAACTTGAGGAATGGAATTGTTGGAAAGAACTCTTTAATTTGTGTCATTTTATAATTTCTGCTCGCCCAGGCTATGTGTTTCACTCAATTAATGAGTTATTACCAAAAGAATTGCAAAAAGAATGTTCTCAACGTTGGATTTCAAGTGCTGATAGCCTGAGAAATGTTACTAGTGGGTTGATCTTTATTGGATCGACAACTATGCTAGATATTTCTGCAACTAATATCCGTGCACAAATTGCTGCTGGGAGAAGTATCCGCTATTTAGTTCCAGATATGGCTGTAAATTATATTTCAGAAAATAAATTGTATTTATAAAATATATGAATCTCAACCAACTGGTAAAAATTGTCATTTCTGCATTAGAAGATGTTAAGGCACTTGATATAAAGGTGCTAGATGTTACAAAGATGACAACTCTCTTTGATCGTATGATTATTGCAAGTGCAGTTTCTACTCGTCAGGCAAAAGCTATAGCAAATAATGTGCATGATAAGGTAAAAGCATCTGGGGGGATGGTTTATGGTACAGAAGGTGAAGATTCTGGAGGATGGATGCTGGTAGACTTAGGGGATATACTAGTGCATATAATGTTGCCAGATGTACGCGCACATTACGATCTTGAAGGGCTATGGGGTGAAATAGAAACAGGAGAAGTAGAGCAGGCAGCTGTTGATCAAACCAGGGATAAGTTTGCCTTGGGAGCGAACAGATTTTTGGTTAATTAAGTGATTTGAAGGGCTTTTACTATGAAACTCTTCATTTTGGCTGTGGGTAACAAAATGCCAAAATGGGTGGAGGATGGTTTTGCAGATTATGCAAAGCGCATGTCACAAGAGGTGACGATAGAATTATTAAGAATTAAACCGGAGAAACGTAGTAAAAGTAAAAAAATTAGCCAGTTGCTTTGTGCTGAGGCCAAACGTATTCATGCAGCGCTACCGCCTAAATGCCGTACGATTGTAATGGATGAGTGTGGCAGGCAGTGGAGTACGGCCAAATTGGCCAATTCTATTTCCGGATGGATGAGAAATGGAGGTGATACTGCATTCATTATTGGCGGCGCTGATGGGCTAGACCTTGGAATTAAAGATTCGGCAGATGAGATTTTAGCATTATCAGCGTTGACACTACCACATGGTTTAGTCCGTGTATTATTAGCAGAACAGTTATACCGTGCAGTATCACTTATTAAACAGCATCCGTATCATCGGAAACAATAGTAAATGCGATTTGAATGACTCTTCCAATAAATATGAATTTCTAAGGGATCAATCATCATGGCTCTTCCAGAAAATCGAATTTATCTTGCTTCTCGTAGCCCTCGACGACGTGAATTATTAAAGCAGATTGGGGTAAATTTTGAAATTGTATTAATGCGTGAGACTTTGCCGCGTCCAGCAGATGTTGATGAAACACCGGAGAAGGGAGAGTCGCCGACTGACTATGTATGTCGTATTGCCAGAGCTAAAGCAGAAGCGGGATGGATGCGGTTAGTACAGAGAGGATTGCCCCTGAAACCATTGTTGGTAGCTGATACTGTAGTTGCGTTCAAAGGGGATATTTTTGGTAAGCCAGATAACCCCGCACATGCTGAAGAGATGTTGACCAAGCTTTCAGGACAGACCCACCAAGTATTGACTGCAGTTGCTGTCGCTGCACAAGATAAAATACAGGAATGTTTATCTACCACTACAGTACGATTTCGTGATATCAGTCAGAGTGAAATAAACAGTTATCTAAATAGTAGTGAATCATATGACAAGGCAGGTGCTTACGCAATGCAAGGAAAGGCAGCGGTTTTCATAATAGAAATGTCAGGAAGCTACAGTGGTGTATTGGGACTTCCACTTTTTGAAACTGCACAGTTATTAGAGAAATTCAATATAAAAGTATTTTCTTAAGCTGATAAATAATAGTCCTTATTAATTCATATTTATGAGTAATGAAATTCTTGTAAACATAACTCCACAAGAGACTCGTGTTGCAGTGATGGAACAGGGGGTAGTTCAAGAATTACACATAGAACGTGCGAGTAGTCTTGGTAAGGTTGGGAATATCTACAATGGCCGTGTCAGCCGAGTGTTACCTGGAATGCAATCCGCATTTATTGATATAGGTCTTGATCGTGCTGCTTTTCTGCATGTAGCTGATATTTGGGGGGTTCGTCAGAACGGAGTGGTTGCTGATAAGGCCATAGAAAAACTGTTGCATGAGGGTGAAGATATTTTGGTCCAGGTTATCAAGGATCCAATTAGTACTAAAGGTGCTAGGTTGTCTACCCAGATCAGTATTGCAGGGAGAATGTTGGTATATCTTCCTCAAGAGTCTAATATTGGTATTTCCCAGCGTATCGAAGACGAAACTGATCGAGAATTACTTAAGGAGAAGTTGCAACAGATACTTACAACTGATGAGAAAGGCGGATACATAGTTCGTACAATGGCAGAAACTGCTAGTGAGCGTGATTTACAAGCAGATGTAAAATATCTTGGTAAACAGTGGTTAAATATTCAAGAGCAGTTTTCAACTGCTTCTCCATCAACACTAATTTATCAAGGTTTAAATCTAAGTTATAGAGTTTTGCGGGACTTTGTGACTGATGATACGGTTCGTATTTTAGTAGATTCCCGTGAAACATTTCTGAAAATGACTACATTTGCTGATGAGTATATGGTGAATGAAAAAGGACTATTAGAGCATTATGCTGGGGAGCGCCCATTATTTGATTTAAATGGAGTAGAAGATGAAATTGAAAGGTCTCTGGCAAGACGAGTTAATTTAAAGTCTGGTGGGTATCTCATTTTTGATCAGACTGAGGCACTAACTACAGTTGATGTAAATACCGGTGGATTTGTTGGCATACGAAATTTTGACGATACTATTTTCAAAACCAATCTAGAGGCGGCCCAAATAATTGCACGTCAATTGCGTCTGAGAAACCTAGGTGGAATTATTATCATAGATTTCATTGATATGGAAAATGAGGAACATAAGAATTCTGTGCTTACAGAGTTTAAGAAAACTTTATTAAAAGACCGGACAAGGATGACTGTAAATGGTTTTACAGCGTTGGGTCTTGTAGAAATGACACGAAAACGTACAAGAGAAAGCCTTGCGCATACATTGTGTGAGCCCTGTCCAACCTGTCAGAGTCGTGGTGAGGTGAGAACAGCGCAAACAATGTGTTATGAAATACTACGTGAGTTACTAAGAGAGTCTCGCCAGTTTGATGCTCGTGAGTTTCGAATTCTGGCATCACAACAGGTAATAGATTTGTTTCTTGATGAGGAATCCGAAAGCCTCACTCAACTTGGCGATTTCATTGAGAAACCCATTAGTTTGCAGGTAGAAACGACTTATGCGCAGGAACAGTATGACGTGATACTTATGTAGCCTAGATAGCTCTATTCTAGCCGGCCATTCTTCCAATATAGTGCTTCAACTGTTTGGCTCATTTTATATTATTCACTCTTAATCCCCTTCAAATTCACAAAGAGAGAAGACCTTCTGGCCTTGTTTTTTTAGCCGTGAACTACCACCCAGGTCAGGTAAATCAATGACAAAACAGCATTCCACAATTTCGCCACCCATAGCACTAACTAGCTTAACAGCTGCTTCTGCTGTACCTCCAGTTGCTATCAAATCATCTACAAGAAGTATATGGTCTCCCTTAGAGATGGCATCTACATGAATTTCAATAGAGTCAGTGCCATACTCTAGTTTATAGTCATGACTATGTGTTTTTGCTGGTAATTTCCCTTTTTTGCGAATTGGTACAAAGCCAACTCCAAGCTGGAATGCAAGTGCTGCACCAATGATAAATCCACGTGCCTCAATTCCTACCACTTTGTTAATTTTTACATCAGTATAATGATTAACAAATTCGTTGATGGTAATACGAAAACCTATGGGGTCTTTTAACAGTGTTGTAATGTCTCTAAACATCACTCCTTGCTTTGGGTAATGAGGGATGGTTCTAATTCGTGATTTAATGGGCATAATTTTATTCCAAGAAGATGAGATCTGATTAATATAGGGGGTACTATAACTCGGTGGCTCTAGGCGAGAGTAAAATTTTAGGAAAGGAGAGCTAAAATAATAAATTTTATTAGCTCTGTAATTTTAGCAAATTCATGAGTTAGTATAATAACTAGTTATATATTCCGAGTATGTTTGATTAGTAATTTTGGAGACTTGTCTGGTGCCTCGAAAATTCTTCAAGAAGTATCTTCCCTCTCATGAGAGTATTCAAAAGAACCGGTTTATCGGAATATTTGGAAAATTACTGCATCATCATAATCTGTGGCATCTTAATCGTCACTCAGTGGCTGGAGGGGTTGCGGTCGGTTTATTTGCCGGATTAATTCCTGGTAGCAACCCAGTTCAATTCTTTTTCGCTACTATGTTTGCCATAGCATTCAAAGTAAATCTACCAATAGCAGTGTTGATTACGCTGTATTCAAACCCTCTAACTATTGTACCAATTTATTTTGTTGCGTATGCAATCGGTGAATTTGTAGTTGGTAATGGTAAAATTATAATGCCACAAGTTGATTTTAGTATATTAGACAAGAATATTGTTGAGTGGATTCCTGCTATGATTGATTGGATGGCCGCTCTGGGAAAAACTTTATTGACCGGGATATCTATCTTAGCAATATCCCTTTCAGTTATAGGATATTTTGCTGTACATGCAGTCTGGCGATTATACGTAGTTTACGCTTGGCGCAAACGAACACAGCGGCAACATTTTGAAGATTAGATAATTGTGACTCCTAAGTACTGGGAACAAGCTACTAAAGAGCTTACTATGCACGATAAAGTAATGGGTAGGCTTATATCAAGCTTCAAAGGGAGCATGTTACGCTCACATGGCGATGCATTTACTACGTTGGCACGTTCTATTGTCAGCCAGCAGATTTCGGTAAAAGCAGCAGAAAGTGTCTGGAATAAAATAATCTTTAATATTTCAGAAATTTCACCACAAACAGTTTATAACTTAGAAAATAGCATATTAAGAAACTGTGGTTTATCACAGAGAAAAGCAGAATATCTACAAGACCTGTCGCTATATTTTTTAAATAAAGATTTAAACGAAACCATTTGGTATGAAATGGATGATGAGGCTCTTATTTTAGAGCTGACACAGGTAAAAGGAGTTGGACGCTGGACTGCTGAGATGTTTTTAATTTTTCATATGCTACGTCCGAATATATTACCAGTAAATGACCTTGGCTTAAAGCGAGCATTAAGCATACACTATAATGAAAATAAACCCGTAAGTAAGAATAAGATAGATATAATTTCTGGCCCATGGAAGCCATGGCGTTCTGTTGCAACGTGGTATTTGTGGCGCAGCCTTGACTCATTACCAGTAGAGTACTGACTCCATTTAGTTTATGTCTTTGTCAGGACTAAAAAAATAAATATTCCCCCGAGAAATATACTCCTGCTAATAGCAGAATACTCATTAAAATGTTAACGAATGTATCGCCTTTACTACTTGCAAAAAGGCCATTTAGCCATTTTTTGATAACAATAATCGAAATTATAAAAATAGGAATAGCCATACCTAGGTAATGTATCTCCATACTCCATACATTACCAAGCCAAGAACTAACCCAGCCCCCAGGGCGAAATAAATTATAAGAGAGACCGGAAATTCCTGTAATAACAAATACAACATAGATTAATGACAGAACAAACTGAAAGTATTCTTTATAAGATTCTTTCATAAGATTAGTATTAATCAGTGAGAGGTAAGTTTAATGTAGTGAATGCAATCTATTTCTTTAACAATAACATTTTTTATTCTATGAGCATACCATCAACTAACTTTAATGTTCGGTTGGCTTGCTTGGATAGAAAGGGATCATGAGTAACTATGACAAGACTTGCGCCAACATCACGGTTAAGGTTTAACATTAATTCAAAGACTTCGCCAGCAGTATGCCGATCAAGGTTACCTGTTGGTTCATCAGCAAGTATACATGCAGGCTTTGTGACTAAAGCGCGGGCAACTGCAGCACGTTGACGCTCTCCACCTGAAAGTTCTCCTGGTGTGTGAGACATTCGGTGGTTCAAACCAACTTGATTCAGCATTTCTGCAGCACGATCATAAGCTTCCTTGCTATTCATTCTTCTGATTAACAGTGGCATGGCGACATTCTCAAGTGCACTAAATTCTGGTAGTAAATGATGAAATTGATAAATAAAGCCAAGTGATTGATTCCGAAGCCGACATCTTTCCTCTTCTTTTATGGTGGCAATACTTTGACCTTTAATTTGGATATCCCCAGAAGTAGGTGTATCCAGCCCACCAAGTAAATGTAGCAATGTGCTCTTTCCAGAACCGGATATACCTACGATAGCAAGCGATTCACCTTCATTTATATACAGATTTATACCCATTAATACAGGTACCTCCAGCCTTGCTTGAAAATAACTTTTATGTAAATTATTACAAGAAATAATTTCTTTACTCATATCTTAGTGCTTCCACAGGATTGACTTTAGATGCTCTGTAGCTCGGATAGATTGTTGCTAGAATAGTCAATCCAAATGATAAAGCTGCAACTGTCACTATATCTACAAAATGGGGGTCTGATGGAACTTCACTGATGTAATAAACCTCACTTGATAAAAACTGGACAGTAAATAAATATTCAATAAATGCTATGACGGAGTCCACATTGAATGCTAGTAATGTTCCTCCTATTACACCCAGAATCGTACCAAAAACACCAATTAGAGTACCCTGAATAATAAATATTTTCATAATACTTCGTGGGCTAGCTCCAAGAGTACGAAGAATTGCAATGTCAGGTTGTTTGTCTGTTACGGCCATTACCAGAGTTGAAACAATATTAAAAGCAGCTACTAGAATAAGTAATCCAAGCATAAGAGAAAGCATCCTTTTTTCAATCTGGATTGCACGAAAATAATTAGCGTGCTGGCTTGTCCAATCACTAATTAATGTAGGAGAAGAAATCATTGGCATCAGATCTTGAACCACTTGTTGTGCTTGAAATAGATCTTGTAACTTAAGCCTGACACCTGATACTTGGTTACTTTCCATTCGATATAGTTTTTGTGCATCCACCATATGGATTAATGCTAATGTTGAGTCATATTCAAAATGACCAGCTTTAAAAATTCCGGTAATCGTAAATTGCTTAAGACGCGGCATTATCCCTACCGGTGTCATTTGTCCTTGTGGGGATATTAATATTATCTTGTCTCCCTTTGATGCACCTAGAGACTGTGCCAGTTGTGCACCAACGACAATACCAAACTCTCCGGGTACAAGGCCATTTAGTTCTCCACTTATCATCATCTTAGAAAAATCGGCAACCTTGTCCTCTGTGTTTGGCAAGACACCACGTACTAATACGCCACGTACAACCTGATTAAACGAAACCATACCCTGCGCACTAATGTATGGAGCAGCAGCTTCTACTTGTGAGTGTTTAATTGCTTCATTCGCCACGTCCTGCCAGTCAGTAAGTTTCTCGTTAACACCACTAACCTGTATATGTGATGCAACACCTAAGATACGTGTTCTTATTTCCTTATGGAATCCATTCATAACCGACATTACTGTGATCAAGGCTGTCATGCCAAGCGTGATGCCGAGAAGAGAGGTTAATGAGATAAACGAAATGAAGTGATTGCGGCGTTTAGCGCGCGTGTAGCGGAGACCAATAAATAATTCATATGAAGGCACAGACAATGCGCCTAAGTATAAGAAAGAGATTTAAATTGCCACATTTTGTCTATGCTTAACAAAGTATTAGATTAACAGGAAAATCATTGCCCAATTTTTCTACGACTTACGATACTCACACGTCGGCTTTACACATTCTACATAAAGTGACAGAGAATGCTCTTGAATGACAAAGCCTCTATCTTTAGCAATTTTAATCTGTCGTTTTTCAATCTCTTCGTCATAAAACTCACCAACATGGCCACATTGTATGCATACAAGATGATCGTGATGATCGCCACGGTTAAGTTCAAATACTGCTTTACCACTTTCAAAATGGTGACGTTTCAAAACCCCAGCTTGTTCAAACTGTGTTAGGACACGATAAACAGTAGCGAGACCAATATCCTCACCCTCGCTTATCAAAGACCTATATACGTCTTCTGCTGATAGATGCTGAATCACAGTATTTTCAAATAAGCTGAGTATTCGTAATCGTGGTAGTGTAGCCTTAAGGCCCATAGTTTTAAGATCGTTTGGCTTGCTCATAGTTATATCCGCCCGGCAAATTAATTACTGTATCATATAATGCTAAATCTGCTTTGAAAACATATGTTGCCGCGATGCACGCAAAAATTTTTACGCTGCTTGTTTTATTACTTATAACTGGATGCTCGTCTGTACCATCAGTGCCATCAGTGCCATCTGTGCTCTATAAAATTGATGTGCAGCAAGGAAACGTTATAACCCAGGAAATGGTTGATAAATTAAAGCCTGGCATGACTAGATCTCAGGTTCGTTTCGTACTTGGCACAGCATTAATTGGCGACGTGTTCCATAAAAACCGTTGGGATTATGTTTATCGCCTTGTGCAACATGGTAATCTAGTTGATGAATATAAGCTAACAGTGTTTTTTGAAGATGACAAGTTAGTAAGGACTGAGGGTGATTTTGCAGATTCTCTTGCTTCTGTTTCACCGAAATTGATTGAGCCCGCAAAATATCCTTCCGGGGAGGAGCAGGGTACAAAATTATTATCGGAGCCAGCAGTTTCTGGTGTGGAACAGGGAGAAGAGCTACCATCAAAACCAGCTGGTTCTGAAGATCAGGATACGACTCCTACTATCATTGCTATAGAGGACGATACAATACCGTCACAAGATCAGGTTGCACCTGATACTGAACTGGATGATCTGCCACCACCTCCACCTGGGATTTCGGATGGTATAGAGGCAGACTAATAGACAGATAAATAATTTCTAAGTAATACTATAAATTAACTTGTGAGTATATAAATGACAAAATTAAATATTGCAGTTGCTGGTAGCTCTGGTCGTATGGGAAGAGCATTGTTGACTGCTATTATGAAGGACTCTGATTTACATCTACAAGCAGCATTAGAAATGGTTGGGAATCCATGCCTTACAAAGGAAGTAGGTGAACTAATTGGTGCTCCTAGCAGTGTTGTTATAACAGATAATTTTTCTGCTGCCCTTCCAGGGTGTGATGTTCTGGTTGATTTTACCCGCCCAGAAGGAACAATTAAGCACCTTTCCATTTGTCGTGCTGAGGGAGTAAAAATGGTAATTGGCACGACGGGTTTTTCAGTAGAGCAGAAAGAGATGCTCAAAGCAGCCTCAAAAGATATTGCGCTCGTGGTAGCGCCTAACATGAGTGTAGGGGTAAACGTTACTTTCAAACTTTTAGATATAGCTGCTAAAGCATTAGGTGAAAGTTATGATATTGAGATCGTCGAAGCTCATCATCGCCATAAAGTAGACGCTCCGTCAGGTACAGCTTTGCACATGGGTGAAATAGTGGCACAAGCAGCTGGGAATAGCCTTTCAGAGGTTGCTGTGTATGGGCGAGAAGGGGTTACAGGGGAGCGTTTATCTAAAACTATTGGATTTGCTACTATACGCGGCGGCGACATAGTAGGTGATCATACGGCTATATTTGCAGGTACAGGAGAGCGAATTGAAATTTCACATAAAGCTAGTAGTCGTGCAACATTTACTAACGGCGCATTGCGTGCAGCCTATTTTTTAGCAGAAAAAGATAAAGGTTTGTTTGATATGCAAGATGTCCTTGGACTACGATAAAATCTTTTTAATTATTACCTGTATACCCCCCCAAATAAGGCATTAAATTTGGAGCAGCCTAGCGTAGAGTATTTAGGCAATAATCTTAAATTATATTTGAGTACAGGAAAATTTAAGTAGTATTTTTACTATTGTTGGTGAGATTTCAGGTGGGGCAATCTGGTTCTTTGTAAAATTCAACATAAAATTTAACCATGTCTAAAGGGGTCACGCTATGTATTATCTCGGGCAAAACAATTCCAGATTCACCAGGAGATAATTCCACGTCCGTATTTAAACTAGTCACACAATATTGAAGCCTTCCTTCTATGACAATAATTTTTCCCCAGATGCCCACTTTTGTCGAGTGATCATTCTTCAGTCCAGATGGTAGTGATTCTTCAGTAAAAACAGGTGTTTTTTTATATGGAACAAAATTTTCTGGAAATTCAAATCTGTCACACCGAACACAGTTAAGCGTTTCCCCTATTTTACTTTTGCGGCCCATTTCTGTTGTTATCCAGGGTCGATTGATAAATGGAGGGGAATGCCGTACATGCTGCATGTGACCACAGCTCAGAGTGGCAACCCAATCTCCTACATCATCATGCCCAAATCGTATAATTGGTCGTTTCATAACTGGTATTGTTTACCAAAAATAATTGGTTCCGGTGCCTTTCTTAGATTAAACAAGTAGAATAGCTATTTTATAATTTTTTGAGGGAAAAGAATGCAAATTCATGTCTATGATACTTATGTCAAATCAAAAGATGGTCATACTATGCACTTTGATGTATTTACTGCAGTAAAAGATGATGAAAAGGCTGTAGAATACGCAAGACAATGGCTGTCTTCAATCGATGAAGGTGGTGCGGCAATTTCTAGCAAAGAGTGCAGGTTTTGCCATAGCCAGAGTGCGCCGGACGAGGTTGTAGATGCAATTAATAAAGAGGGTTACTTTATTTACAAGATGGAGGGCTGTAAGTAACTTTATTTTCACACTTCTCGATTAGATTGAGCGTGCTAAGTTCTTCAAGAATATGTTCTATTTCAAGCTTATGTTGTTCGCCTAGTTCAATTTGGCTTGTAGGAGGAGCAACTAAATTAGCAAGAGATACTGTATCAGCTGGGGACTGCTTTAATTTCAATAATAACTGGCCAGCTGTCAGATTGAGTAAGTGGGTATCCCCAGTTAGGCTATTATAGACCACATATTCTTTGTTATCCCACGAATGAAGATACAGAGCTTCTTGGTTTGAAGAGATAATTTGCCACTTCATTTTAAATTGACTATTTTGTGGTACAAATGGACTCAGGCTTAAACGAAATATAAATCTTATACCAAGCTATTGAAATAGAACAGAATATCCTGTTCATGCCAATGAACCCCGGCAGTTGGTTCAAAGAAGCCTCTTGTCTCATATTCAATACAAATATCTATTACCCTTGTTTCAGTCAACGGTGGAGTAAGTCCGAGAGCAGAATTGAGTAATGCTGCAACAAAGTGTTGGCCCATCACGTCCTGCATCCATAACACTTGCATCATAGATCTTCCAGGGAATCGGCTACTTCCAGGGAATGCTTGTTGCCATAGGGTTCCGCCGACCCATTTATCTACATCCTTTTTGCTGTTTGAATTTACGGTACTACTTGTTGAACTTGCATCAGTACTTTGAGCTTCTTTAGTATTAAAGGTGCCAGGCACATATCGTGTTGACTTCCATATTTCTGGGTTATTGGCATAATAGCTCGGATAATTACCATAACAGAGTTGCTCAATATGAGAGCTGAGATTGCCCGAAAGAAACCCTGAGGGCGACTTGCAAACTGTATTCGCCAGTACTGGCCGGCTTGCTAGGGTAAGAATAACTCCTGATGCTGCTAAACTAGACTTAGTAAAATGTCGTCTTGCAAGATTAGCAGATTTTGTTTTATCTTCAGATAATTGTTTATTTGTCATAAAGTTGTTTTGATCTTTTAGTTATGGTCTGGTTATTTTTTGCTCTGCCTGAACTGCTCTATTTTTTAATAACTTAGTATGTAATGTAGATTAATTGTCTACAAAGAGTATAACTATTCAATTAGAAAATCTGTGAGACAAGTCACAATTCTTACAAATCTAGTATAATTTTTAATTATCTTTTATTACTAGCAATTTCTATACCATAATATTTATTTTGTTTTTATACAGATATATACCTAAAGTGTTCAAGTGTGTCAGTAAGGAATGTGTAAAAACCCTCGACAGGCTTACCTGACTTCACCTTTTAGAGTTTTTTATTAATATTTTATGAAAATAAAGTTAAATTCCTAATTCTTTCCAAAGCTCATTTATACGAACTTTTACTGTTGGATCCATCGCAATTGGCTTGCCCCAGGTACGGGTAGTTTCTCCAGACCATTTGTTAGTGGCATCTAGACCCATTTTTCCACCCAAACCAGATACAGGGCTGGCAAAATCAAGATAATCTATAGGCGTATTCTCGACAATCAGAGTATCACGTGCTGGATCAACGCGGGTTGTAATTGCCCAGATAACCTCTTTCCAGTCACGGATGTCCACATCATCATCAGTAACAATGATAAATTTTGTGTACATAAACTGTCGTAAGTAGCTCCACACGCCGAACATCACACGCTTTGCATGGCCAGCATATTGTTTTTTCATACTTATCACTGCCATTCGGTAGGAGCAGCCTTCAGGTGGTAAGTAAAAATCAATGATTTCAGGGAACTGTTTCTGTAGTAACGGTACGAATACCTCGTTTAACGCCACACCTAGAATTGCGGGTTCATCGGGTGGCTTGCCGGTGTAAGTGGAGTGATAAATTGGATTATGTCGCATGGTAATGCGCTCAACTGTGAATACTGGAAATGTCTCTTGCTCATTGTAATATCCAGTGTGGTCACCGAATGGTCCTTCAAGGGCTTCTTCATTAGGGTAAATAAACCCTTCCAGTACAATTTCTGAGCTAGCAGGAACCTGTAAATCATGGCTTAGACATTTTACAATTTCTGTTTTTGTGCCTCGTAGTAATCCGGCAAACTGATATTCACTCAAGCTATCTGGTACTGGTGTAACTGCACCAAGTATAGTTGCGGGATCGGCTCCAAGTGCTATTGCTAGCGGATACGGTTGCCCTGGATTTGCAAGGCAAAAATCGTGAAAATCTAGAGCACCACCACGATGGGCTAGCCAGCGAATAATGAGTT